>Ga0316208_1000766_pt1 | contig 35469 bp, 27 predicted proteins | sample 3monopyrite_MG_FD_204944 | JGI IMG/M metagenome (GOLD analysis project Ga0316208, IMG submission 204944) | Microbial mat bacterial communities from mineral coupon in-situ incubated in ocean water Damariscotta River, Maine, United States -... | ecosystem: Environmental > Aquatic > Marine >...
CGCTTCAATAGCAACTTTCGCTTTGAATTCATTGCTGAATTTCCTTCTTGTTCTTTTCATAATTTCCATTTTCTAAGTTATAAATTTTTCAACTTAACTAATGGTTCGAATTTGTCGAGGTATTATATTATGAAAGTTTCAGAACCCGTGCAAGAGGAATGGTCTAATATTTATATGTTATGTATGCAAGAAGCTGTAAAGTATCAGATTACCAATAGAGGAGAGAATCTAAAACCTTTGGCAGAAGTATGTTACATGAAACTTAAGTTTATTGTGGAAGGGTCAAAAAAACTCCCCTAATAATAGGGAAGCTTTGAAATGCCGATGCGAAACCAAAGGAATTCTAAATAATGAAGATAGAGACCTTTTAAGCCACCGCAAGCACAATTGCGATAAACTGAAAGCCCAAACACATTTGGCTGGCAAGAAATAAAAAACCAACCGCCACGAAGTAGGGGATGGAGGCATAAATTAAAAATGAACTGCATAATAATAAGATTTAAAGTAAATAATTAAAAAGGATGACCCTTGCAGCCAATTTGCAACCAAAGCAAATGCAAACGCCAATGAAGTTGCCCATTGGGATACCAATGGATGAAATGAAAACCGAACTCATTTGTAAAGAAAGCGATATAAAACCAAGACTTAGGAAAGCAGGAAATACGAAAAGTGAACCAAGTGTACATAATGTATAAGATTAAATGAACCCTTGACTTAGTGCCAAGGAAAGCGTTTCCGCATGGTTGGACTAAGGCAAATACAAGGGGCAAGGCACTTTACGGAGCGTTGGCAAAGGAGTTAGCTAAATTGCCTTGATTTATATACCCTTGTAATTTCCCTTACTAACAACCATAAATTTGCTGCAACTTGGATACGATCTAACAAAAACGAAATCTAAAAAAGTCTATTGATAATAATATTATGTTAAATAGAAACGTTCAAAAGCGTAAGGCCGAAAAAACAGCGAGGCGGTGTTTGGAGTGAATTTGTGGCTAAAACGAATAGTCACGCTATGGCGTGATCATTTGGATTGGTTTTCGTTTTGCGATAGCAAAACGGTGCTGCGAAGCAGCACAAGCCACAAAGAGAGCTCGGACAGCTTTGTTTTTTCTTGATTTTTTTGGTTCTTTTTTCATCAAAGGAAAAAACGAACAATAAATAATTGGTTAAGTATAATGCCAATTATTTATACGAATTCCAAAGCGATAGCTTTGTAAACAAAGTCTATGACCGATTTTTAAAATCTTTTAATCTTAAAATTTTGAAGTATTTCGGGCAAACGTACAGCTGAATAATTCTACGCAATTCTCAGGCATTCTAAAATGTAAAAAAAGCGAGGATTAAAGCAAATGTGTTTGAGGCACGAAAAACTCTTTTGCTGTGTGTAGGCATTAAAACTTGGGGAGGGCAAAAAAAAATGAAATCAGAAGGCGGCTATTTACCGGTAGGCGAAATGAGCTAGCCAAGCGAATGGAGACATAATGCTAATTATAGGAAAAAAGTAAACGAATGTTCATCATACACGAATCTAAAAAGGCGTGGAAATTGGCGAAAAATTTACTTGGCTGATCAGAGCCAAGCAAACCTAATAATAGCATTTGTGGAATTTGCTGTAAGCAAAACCTACAAAGCTTAAATTAGGTGCAGACATAATATTTATTATAGTTGACCAAAGCAATACACTTATAATCAAAACGATAATCATGCTTTTGTCCTATAATTAATATTATGTTAAATAGTAATTATTGCAACAAATGCACACATTCCCTTCTGCCACAAATAAAAACACCACAGCGATAGACTGTGGTGCTTAATTAATAAGCGTTTAAATCATTTTACAATCCAAAACTGATGCGTATACCTGGCTGTACTTTTTCAAATCCTCCAACCACATACATCTGCGGGCTCACACTAATTCCATCGCCAGCTTCCCAATTCAATCCCACACGCCATGTTTTGGGCTCAAACAAATTACCGTTTCGATTGATTAGAAATCCTGCTTCCACACCAGACCGCGATTCTTCTTCTTTACCTCTTGCTAAATCCCATTGGTAACCCAAATTTAAAAAGCCATTGATGTTGACCCTGTCAAAACGGCTAAAGTCATACAACCAACTGTAAGACACATAAGGATTGTGCTTCAAGACATTTTTTTCAAAAAAGACTAGATCCATGCGGGTCTGAAATTCTCCCAACCATTTCCCCTTGTAAAAATTGGCGCCTGCACCAAAAGTAATTTCTAATACATCGCCTGTAGGCTTCCAATCCATTTTATCAATTATCGCCTCTAAACTATCGTTCTTAACTGAATATGTTAATACTCTTGAATTACGTACTTTTTGAGGTAAACTGTCCACCATTTCTTCAAAGTATTTTGCAAATGGCACATCCACTGCTTCACTTAAATCTGCTGCGTTTATTTCAATACGTACTTTAGGATGTATTACAATCACTTTATCCCTTGGACCTGAATTCTTCAGCCCATCATTACTGAGAATAAAAACTTCTTTTTCTTCTCTAGCTCGAAGTATAATCTTATCATCGTCTTGGTAACGCAAGAGTTCCGAAGCATTGACATCCATTTCCTTACTTAATTCTGGCAAGTGCTTTTGAAAATCAGTCAAAAATGCACTCACGACTGCTTTGGTACTGTCATCCTTCAATTCAGCATAATTATCAAGTACAAATTTCATTTCTATACGCTCATCGATGTAAATGTTTACCGTATCGCTGATTCGCTGTGCTTTGCTGGTTAAAACGAGCATAAAAAGACTTCCGATTAGACATACTTTCCACATGATAGTTATTTTTATTTAGGGTATTTGTTGGATTATTTACTTGCTCTATTTAGAGAGTTGCGCCAAGCGTAGACTAAGATATTTGTCCCGATTGCGTGAAGGCAGCAAACCCCTTCTGACAGGGAAAATGGCCACATTTCGGTCATATTTTGGAGGGTTTGCCTCCTTCGTTTGTTCAACCGGTGTTTCAAGCGTCAATTCCTCTACCTTCAAAGGCTTTTCTATGTATTGAATGCGCTCCACCACCACCGTGTCTTTTTGCACAATGTAGTGTGGCATGGGCTGAACTCTTGCTGTTTGTTCTGCTTGTGCTTCCACTGTGCTTTGCAATTGCTGCAAGGCAGTCTTTACGGCTTCTATTTCAGCATCCTTGGTGCTCGCTGCGCTTTCTTGCACTTGCTTCTCCCCCTTAATTTCCTGAAATTGCTTGCTCAAGAGCGCCATGCTTTGATAGTGCCGTGCTTCCATTTGCCAAAACAAAAAGCTGCCAAAAGACAAGAGCAAGAGCAGACAAGCTGCCGCCATAAACCACCATTTGCGCTCCCTTTTGTGAGGATACAATTCGGCTTGTATGGCCGTCCATGCATAAGGCTTGGTGGCCTGAATCTCTTCGCTGTAAAGGGCATTGGCCTCCCCTACTTTTTCTTTAAACAGTTGGTCAAATGCTTTGGGATCCATAGTGTGATGTGTTTACGATGTTCTGCATCAATGTTTTACGTGCCTTCATCAGCTGTGTCTTGGAGGTGCTTTCCGAAATGCCAAGCATTTCGCCAATCTCCTTGTGGCCATAGCCTTCAATGCTGTACAAATTGAAAACGGTGCGGTAGCCAGAAGGCAAGCGTTCAATCAAGCGTACAATTTCTTGGGCGGCCATGGCCTGCAAGGCATTGAGGTCTGTACTTTCCACATGCACCTCTTCTATGGGTGCATTAAAGGCAAAGGCTTTGCGCTTTTGCAAGAGCTTCAAGGCTTCATGAATCAAGATGGTCCTGATCCATTTGCCCAAGCTTCCCTGTCCTTGAAACTGAAAGGCTTTTAGATTTTTGAAGGCCTTGGTGAAGCTTTGTATCACTACGTCTTCCGTATCTTGATGATCGCTCAGATAGCGCATGCCTAAGCGGTATAAATCCGCATAATGCTGCTCGTAAAGCGTGGCCTGTGCCTTGCGGTCGTCTGCGAGACAACGCTCTACTAATTTTTCCTCACTAAATATCAATGTTTTCAAACTGATGGGCTTTCACTACTATAATCCTCAATCTACTCAAATGGTTGCCTGAAGCAAAATAATAATCGAATGTGACTGAATATCAACAAATAAAAATATGGCTAATCGAAGCTCAATTCTCCATTTCCCTCCCAAACAACGCCATTGCGGACAAAGGGAATTCCACAGAACTGTATTTTCTTTTGATTGCCATGGACCAAATAGTAAATGAATGTACTGTCGCTAGCTGGTACATCCCTGCGGCTAAATCCAAAACGATCGCTGTACCAAGCTTCTGCTTTGTAGTATTCTTGGCCTATGATGAATTTCTCGCTGCGCTCCAAGAGTTCAGAAGAAGGTATAGCCACTTCGATTTGATCACCCATCGAAAAGGTAAAACGCAAGATCAGTTTGTTGTTGAGCTTGTCTCCATAATAGGAGCTTGACAAGCTTTTTGGGGTGCCACTGCCCCATCGGAATTCATCTTTGACCAACAGGCTGTCGCAAGGGGCCGAAAAGGCGGAGCATGGTCGGCAAAAGCCTCCGCAATCGGTGTTCAGCTCCCCTTCTATCGGATCGTAAAATCCATTGTAACAATGTGCCACAGGTACATATCCTCCTGGAGCCTCATAGTTGACAAAACAATCCTCCAATTCTATGGCATAAACGGCACCACTGGTATGGAAATAACCAATTGCGCTTTTCTTTTCTTTCAAGCTACCATCGTTGTTATACTTGATGCTTAAGAAGCCATAGTTCTGTGGCACACATTCTCCAGGAAAAAGGGTGTCCCTCAAAGAGTTGCTGTTCCAGCTGTAAATAACAATTTGATTGGAAGTCGGATTACAGATGTTTAGAATGGCATTGTCGCATTGTACATCCTCTTTGTCGTTTTTGCTACATGAAGACAAAAGAAAAAGGAAGAAAAGTATGGGTGAAAGTTTGTACAACATCTCAATAAAATTAGTTCTTTTATATAACAAGCGTTCATTTATGGCAGATTGTTCTTCTTTCCAAATGCCTGCAAAAAAGACTATCAGTGGAAAGAGTATGGCAATTCAGGGTTTTCGATGCATCATTCGTGAATAAAGGCGTTGACAATGTCCGGATCGAAGGTAAATCCAATCAATAAAGCCATCAAAAGAAAAAGGGCTGCTGGCAATGATTTTTCCCATGGATCCTTCACCTTTATGTGCATGACAATCGCTGAGATTAAAAAAGCAGCCAATCCAAATGCGGCCAATTGGCTCACGCTTGTGTAATACAGTGAGGCTATCAACATCACCGACAAGCCGATCTTAAAGAAACCAACGATGTACATGCTCAAACGTGAATATCCATAAAACCTAAACTCTTCTCTCAAATTTTGGGCATCTCCTGCCCTCCATCTACTGCTCTTGCTTGCATTGACAGACCATACGTGTATGATGCTGATGGCTAAGAATATTTTGGAAAATGCATACAGAAACGCCATGGATCTAGTTTGGTGAAAGATTGAACTCATTAAAAATAGATCAATTCTTGGAAATTATAAAAATTCTCCAATAAACAATAATGCAATCTGCCTGTTTTTAGATGTGGTTAAGCTTCAATGACAGCTAAAAAAAGATAAGATAAACGGTCATAAGGAGACAATACTTTTCAATTTAGGTTTAGTGTATTGAGCAAAAAAAAGCCGATGGACTTCCATCGGCTTTTTGATGTTATCATTTTACAATACTACTTAGGAGTTGCAGTTAAAGTGACTTCCCATACAGCATTGCTCGCTTTGGATAAACCTGGACCGTAACCTGTTCTGTTACCACTGCCGGGGCTAGCGATTTCAGCTTCAATTCCTCCATAAAAATACCCTATGACTTTTGATCCACCTGAGGTACCAAAAGTAGCCTCAGCATCGATAAACTCGGTTTTACCAATCGAGGAGCTGTAGTGCTTTATACTTGCATCATTTGCAGGAATAAAGGCAGCTTCAGCACCATAGAAGCTTGTATTGTCTCTAACTAAACTCTCCTTTACGATGTTTGGAGTACTGGTCATTGTAGACGTATTTAGAATTGCTTCGACATAAGTGTTCGAGAATGGAGACAACTTGCCTTCAGCATCTCCATTGCCTATTCCACCAGGCATAAATGTGGACAAAAGAACATCTCCTGCAGCATTTTGATGCACCACTCCAAAATCAGGGCAAGAATAGACATTGTAATTCTGTTGATTATAGTCGGTATCCATCTTATAGTTTGCAACTGTAGTGCTGCTGCTAGTAAGATCAGGAGTTACATAAATGGCATCGTTCCATGCCTCCAACCCTTTTTCACCTTGAGGTGTAGGTTTAAAAACGCCAGCATAAAATGCAACCCCTTGTATTATGGAGCCAGCGCTGTTTTTTGCCAAAATCGGTACAACTGGCCCATCTCTTCTTCTAAAGATAGATGTTAAATCGGCCTCATGTGTGTTTATTTTATCCTCTGGGATATCTGATATCAAACTATTTACCGTTATATCCAATGATATCATATCATCTGTATTGTTGCTTACTGTAAATGGATATACTGCATCTACATATTTTTGACCCTTTAGAGCTCCTTTGCCATAATTGTGTCCACCACATAGGTAAAAGATGTTATCAATCATGTGCAATTCTCCTCCTGTACTTTTCAATTGATCTGCTGATCCCATGCGGTAAAATAAATTCCACTCCTCTTTTGTCACACTTTGTCCACTGATTACCTTGATCATAGTGGGTACATGAATCTGAGTGACCGTATTAAAGGTCTGGTAACTAACACGATAATCTATACTATCAGCATTGGTTCCATACCCTCCTACTATGTATAGATAATCACCTGCTGTGGTCGCAAGTGGATTGGAACACCTCAATTGGTCTAAATTTTTGACCACTGCTTCAAAATAAGTTTTTAACGTTTCATCAGGGGATCCTCCAGCGGCAGTGATCAATGCTGCATTAAAATCACTAAAAGCTACCGATTGAAGACTATTGCTTGACGTATTATACAAATGAATCGCCGTATTGAATGATCCAGGTGGAAAAGATTTGTTCGCATAATTTGAACTCTTACCCATATTGTGCAATCCACCATCGTAACCATCAGAAGTTGAATTTGTCCTACCGCACAACAATAACCATTGATCGCCGGATACTGCATGGGCAAACGATTGCATTTCAGGTGCATTGGTGTAATTCGCACTGTCAGCCTTCGATAAAGAAAGTGAAAATGTATACTCCTTGACTGTAGGTGCGGGAGAATCTAGGTTTTCTTCTGTTTCTGCTGGTTTAGGAGCATTTTGGCAGGCACCTAGAGCGACTGCAAGGCCTAAGGCCCAAATAATGTGTTTTCTAGTTTTCATAGTTTTTTTTGATTTCGAACAAAATTAAACGATTCTTAGAAGTGTGCAAGTGCTAAGACCTTGAAATTCAATATAAATTCAAAAAGCCCATAATTTGTCCTACTTATTAATTAAAATGTCGCATTTACAAGCTATTGAGCGACTCAAACCCTAGAAAAGAACACAATATCTTAGAATAAGGGTTAAAAAAGGCCTGTTTATTAACAATCGCTTATAGTTTTCAACAAAAGAGGGCCTTATCTCCTGAAATCCTTGCACCGCTTAGCTTTTACTCTATATTTGTACTCGCTTCAATGAAGTATAAATCATTTATTAACCTTTAATTCTAAAAACATGAACAAATCAGAACTTATCGATTCTATTGCTGATGGTGCTAACTTATCTAAGGCTGATGCTAAAAGAGCATTGGACGCATTCATTGATTCAACTGGATCTGCACTTAAAAAAGGAGACAAAGTTGCATTGGTAGGATTCGGAACTTTCTCAGTTTCTAACAGATCTGCTAGAAAAGGAAGAAACCCACAAACTGGTCAAGAAATTCAAATCGCAGCTAAAAACGTAGTAAAGTTTAAAGCTGGTGCTGATTTATCTGGAAACGTTAACTAATCGTTATCAGTTAAAAGGAAAACCCGATGCTTTTGCATCGGGTTTTTTTATGTTCTGATTTTTAGTGGGTCATCCATTGAGCCCTTCAGCATAGACTTTAAAGTCATCCAACCACTTTTGAACTTGTTTCTTAAACATGGAAGGAAATAACTTCGCCATCATCTTTGGCAGGAATCCTATAAACTTTGTGTACTCTACCTCTGCCGTCCATTGCGTTTGTTTATCATTTATGGATTCGAAGCTGTCTGTAAGTGTATTGCACATGTGTTTATGTGCTACATATACTTTCTTATAGTCTGGCAGTTGATTCTCCAACACTGTTTCTTTAAGCAACATGTCTTTCCCATTGAAATCAAGGGTAATTTTCGAAATCGCACCTTTCTCTCCTTTAGTGCCCTCAATTAAACGTTTTGATTTAAATCCCTTTTGCCAATGTTTAAAGTGCGCCTCATCTTGCCAAAGAGCGACAACTTTTGGCAAAGGCAATTCGATAAGTACTGTACAATTGAATTTCATAATGTGATCAATATACCAATAATCTACCTTCTGTCATTTCCTCCATGGCATAACGCAATCCTTCTCTTCCCAAACCTGAGTCCTTTACTCCACCATAAGGCATATGATCAATACGGAAGCCTGGAATGTTGTTGATCATCACCCCTCCTACTTCCAACTCTTCAAAGACTTGTTTGAAATGGTCCAATCGGTTGGTAAATACACCTACTTGCAAGCCAAATTTAGAGCTGTTATTGAGTGCTATTGCTTCATCGATGTCGCTGAATTTTTCCAATACTGCCACTGGTCCAAAAACTTCTTCGCAAGATACCTTCATACGCTCATCCGTACCGCTCAATAAGGTGGGCGCAATTAAATTGCTAGCTTCATTGATCAATTTTCCACCTGTCAAGATGTTCGCGCCTGTAGATTTGGCTTCTTCTATCCAATTCATAATACGTTCACGGTGTACAGCATCAATGACTGGCCCCACCAATGTGGCAGGATCTTGAGGGTCGCCAACTGGCAAAGCCTCTATGGACTTTATCAATGCGTTCTCAAATTCATTGTAACAGCTCTGGTGTACAAATATGCGCTGTGTAGAAATGCAAATTTGACCTGCATACAAATACGCGCCTTTGGCAATTAAATCAGTGATGGGAGCTACATCCACTCCTTCGTCCACAATCACTGCTGCATTGCCGCCCAATTCTAAGGTGACTTTTTTCTTGCCGCAAATGCTCTTCAAATACCAACCTACCTTATCGCTGCCTGTAAAAGACAATTTGGCCAAGCGATCGTCGCGTACCAATTTTTCCGCCACTGGAATGTCACATACTAATACATTGATCACTCCAGCGGGATAGCCTGCTGCCTCGAATAATTCTGCAAAGGCCAAGCAAGACAATGGCGCTTGTGGTGCTGGTTTGATTACCGTTGTGCAGCCAGTCGCTAAAGCCGGCGCTACTTTGTGCATCACCAAATTCAAGGGAAAGTTAAATGGTGTGATGCATGCAATTGGTCCGATTGGAAAACGTTTTGTAAATGCTGTTTTGCCTTCTCCTGCAGCCCAATCCATGGGAATTACTTCTCCACCAAAGCGTGTACATTCTTCAATGGCCAGCCTCAAAGTAGTTAAGCTTCGGTCAATTTCATTGCTTGCATATGATCGTGGTTTCCCTCCTTCATTGATGATCAAATCAATGAAGGTCTCTTTTTGGGCTTCCAATCCGTCGTACAGCTTTTGCATCATTGCGGCCCGTTTGCCCGCTGACCATTTTCGAGTAATTTCAAAGGCATCAACTGCTGCTTGGATGGCGTTCTCCATCTGCTCTTCAGTAGCCATGGGGATCTTGCCCATGCTTGTTCCTTTGTATTTATCCAATACGTTCTGCATTTCTCCTTGGCCTTCTTTTAGCCATTCATTGGCGACAAAATTGCAGGATAAGTAGTGTTTCATTTTAGGCTTAAATAATTAGGTATATGTATGGTTAGATTAACGAATGAGTTCTCCTTTGCTTGGTCGATTGATGTTGATAAACAAGCGGCCTTCATCAAATTGTTCAAAGCTTTGTTTGACTTCTTTGCCAGGCCAAAATACAGTGGCTTCCATGGTTTCTAAATCGTACATCATGCTGTAAAGGGTGACAAAGTTCTTGTTGACGTCTTTGTTGTACAAGGGCGATTCTAGAAACTTATTTTTCAGTTGATCACGGTCAATGACTTCATAATCTACCAAATAGTCCAAAAAGGCCTTGCGTTCTTTGGTGGCGGTAAAAGCGGCATATTCCAACCATTCTATGTCCTGCTGATGATTGGTTGCAACTTTTTCAATGTCCACATGAGGCCCTTTGTCAGGCGTCAAATAAACTGTTTTGTATTTCCCTGTTTTGTCGAGTAAGGTGACATTATACGACATGTGCGAAGGCAAACGCAAAAGCGTGGATACTGCTTGAGGTACATCTCGGCAGGTTTCTAATACATAGCGCATAATCAATGGGATGCCGAAACCCTCACCACTAATTTTACGTCCGCCAAAAGTGAGTGATATTGCCAAACCATCGGCATTCATTCCGTCCAATAAACCCCAATTACAATCTGAGATGCCAATCACTGGTTTGAGCCAATTGGTTTTGAACAAAACGCCTTCAAACCATTTGGGGTTATAATCGTAATTACGGATCAAGGAATACGGAGGTTTGTCCCAAGCAATTTGAGTACAACCACTCATAAAAGCAGGAGGATTGTATAAGCTCAAGAAACGTGCAGCTAAATCACCTCCACCAGCTTGCTCTACAGCAATTTCGTAAACTGGCAGTATCTCAGGCATGTGTTCCTCTAACTGTTCTAAGCAAGAAAGATATCCTGGCCTTGCGGTAAAACCTTCTTGAAGGTACCATTTCTTGTAATATGGCCAGGATTTCTGGAAGTACTTCTGCCACTTAGGCCCCAAATTGTCCTCTTCAACACACTTTAAGGATACAAGCATTACATCATTTTAAATCCACCTATCTCTGACTCCATATTCGCAAAGTGCTCACTGCTAGGCTCTACAGAATGATATTCATTCTTCAAGGCCTTGATCCATTTCTTCGCACGTTCTTTTAATTGGAAATTGTCTGTCATCAAGCGGCCTCTCAAGACCAAAATGCCCATATCAGCGCCTTCATAAAGATAATCACCCTCTCTTGTAATGCGCAAGAAAAAGGCTTCATTGTCATTGTCGATGGCTCTTCTGTGCGTGTCCATGCGGTCATATATTATCTCACCATTCGAACGCAAACGCCAAATGCCTGATTTAGGTGCTTTAGTGACTTTAAGTATATCATCTTTGGTGCATTTGATCACTAATTGACACCAATCGTCGATGTTTTCAGCACGCGCCCACCGATCGTTGATGGCTTTTACACTGATTTTATACGGTTGATCCATCCATTCTAACAAATGGAACATAAACAAAGGCATATCTGCCAATGCAAATACGGCATGGTTGGTAATTGAACTTGCTCCTGTAATGCGTGGATTCAATTCTCCTAAATAAATTTGACCATTGTCCTGATCGATCAAGAAATCCAATTCAAAATAACCCTTGTAACCTTCCTCTCTGAGCTGATCACCAAACTGTCTGGTATATTTTCTTGCCTTCTGACGCAAGGTTCTGGTAAATGCGTTGGCATAGATTTCATTGCCGCACCATCCACCTTTGTATGGAGTAAGCTCTTTGAAGCCCACCAATTCAGTCATCAAAGGTGCCACAATGGTGCCGTGGCGGGTCACACAAGCTTCGATCGCAGCTCCTCTGCAATTGATGCGTTTCATCACTTTAACTTCTTTCTCAGCAATGATTTCGTCTGCATGTTTGTTCCAATCTTTTTCATCTTTGATAAAGAAGGTCGTATGTCCTGAATCACCATAGGGAAGCTGAATGACCAACTCTTTACCCAAGTGTTTGGATTCCTTGCATAAATGTTCGTAGCTGTCTATTTTCTTCAATACATAAGGAACACAGGGCACATTGGCTTTTTCAGCAATGCGGTTGGTGTTTACTTTATTGTCCATAAAGTTTCGCATAGAAGCTGGTGGAAAACATACTTGTAAACCATTCTTTTTGGCAAGCATTTCAGTTTTTTCATCAAACATTAAAAAGAGCACTTTCCCTTCTTTTCCACGTTTGCGGATGTAATCGACCACTTCTTTATGCTCAAGCAAATAATTGTTGATGTCTTCTATGCTCGTAAACTCATCGTGGGGCAATTCTTCTTTTGGTGCAAATACATTCGGATGCAGGCCATCAAAACATTCGATGTAACAAATAAATTTGAACTTTCTTACCCATTCATCTGCCCCCAATAAATTGAAGTTGGTCGCACTGATAAAGTAAATTGGTGTTTGATTGCTGTAAAAAAATCTTCTTATTTCAGGAATGCCTTTGAGGACTTCCTTTTCCTTGGTATTCTTTTTCTTAGTACTTGCTTTCTTGCTCATAGACAAAGTGTTATTTGTATAAGGTTTCGGTCTGATTCGTTTTATTTTTAATGCATTCGGATCTTTCTTCTAAGGCTTCCTCTGTAAATACTCGTATTCCCAATTCGTCTCTGTAACCGTGTATTTCTTTTACGTCTAATTTGATGAAAAACTCTAAGATGTCCTTACTCAAGACTTGCCCAGGAACAAGGATTGGAAATCCAGGTGGATAAGGAATTACAAATGAGGCAGAGACGATTTCTCTACCCCTGCTCATTGCTTGTTTGCAGGCACTGCGTTTGATGTATTCACATTGTGTTTCATCGTAAGCCATAAAATAAGCATCACGTATTTGACCTCCCGGTACTCCAGGTACAGCTTGAAAACAATCGTAAAAACGACTAAAATCTGGCAATGGTGGTGTATGTTTGGTGAGGGATAGTATATTTTTTTCCCTGTTTTTCAGTTGCACATCGTTCATGGCTGCCTTTTTTGCATCCAACTGATCGGCTATCTTGAGTAAAACTGAAATTAAATAGGCTACTGAACTTCTTGTTGTACCAATATTGGTCATAAACAATACTGTATTTCTCGAAGTCTTATTGATCTGAATGCCAAACTGGTCCATCAAAAATTTATTCTTGAAGGTGTCTCCATCTACCCCTGTTCTTCCAACGAAAAGATTGATTTTGGTAGGGTCCAATACAAATTCATCGTTTTCCCAGGCTTCTTCCATACTGATCCAACCGTTCATTTTGTTGTAATATTCAGTGATGCCTGATTTGCGATATTTCACTGGGATATTGTTTTCTACTCTAAGCACATCAAAGTACTTTTTCAATTGAGGGTGTGTCGTAATCTTGTAACGCAAGACCATGGCCATTTCAATGCTTTTGTCCACCATTTCATAACCTTCCAATTCTACTTGCCTTCTTCCCGCATCCAAAGAGGCCAATATCTGGTAGTTTGGGGAAGTCGAAGTATGTGTTTTATACGCTTCATGAAAAGAGTCTTCTGCCTTGCGTTTAAAGGAATCATCAAAAATGTGAATCATAGACCCTTGACGCAGCGATGAAAGAGTTTTGTGGGTAGACTGTGTTGCATACACCCTAATTTTTACTTTATCAGGATCTGGCATAGCTATTGGCTGCTCTAATTGTTGATTGGCAAGGTAGGATTCTCGGTATTCTGCACTCTTATATTTATTGTGAAGTTTATTTGCCACATACATTCCAGTGCGCTGTCTATATATGGGAGTAAAACCTGCAAAAGCAAACCAAGCTTCATCCCATAGAAAAATCATGTCTGGCTTTATAGCTAAGACTTCTTCCATTACCTTTTCCACATTGTATACTATTCCATCAAAAGTGCAGTTGGTGAGCAGTAACATTTTTACCTTGTCCAAGCGATCTGCTTTGTCCAAGGCTTGCATTTTCGCTTTGATCTCTTCCAAGGGTACGGCACCGTACATGGAGTATTCTTGCACAGGATAAGAGTCAAGGTAAACTGGCAAGGCTCCTGAAAGCACCAATGCGTAGTGGTGTGATTTATGGCAATCACGATCAATCAGCACTAAATCATCTGGCTTCACTAATGCTTGAAGTACTATCTTGTTAGCTGTTGATGTACCATTTGTTACAAAAAATGTATATTGAGACCCATAGGCTCTTGAAGCCAAATGTTGGGCTTTTTTCAATGGACCGGTGGGTTGCAACAAAGAATCCAATCCTCCAGTGGTAGCCGATGTTTCTGCAAGGAAAATATTACGGCCGTAGAATTCCCCAAAATCATGCAACCATTGAGATCGAAAGATAGAATTTCCACGGGATATGGGCATTGCATGAAACACTCCAGTTGGTTTCTTGCTGTATTCCATCAAAGCTGAAAAGAAGGGTGTTTCATAGCGTTCCTTCACAGCATGCAATATGCTTAAATGGATTTCTTTCAAATCTTCAGTGCGGTAGAACACTCGATTAAAACACTCTAGGGTGGCTCTGTCTAACTCATCTACAGCAATGTCCGCAAGGTAAAACAAGTCTAGTTCAGGACGTATCTCATTGATGACTTCACCTAAATCGTGCCCTAAATCATGTTTGCCTTTCTCATGAATATTAAAGCGATTAAGACTACTCACGAAAGGTTTAATTTCTGTCAGCTCTTTATCGGATTGATAGGAAATCCCTGATCGAATGACACAAGCTTGTATGTTTGGATTGAAGAGCAATGCAATAAGGGCATCTTCTAAACTAGAAAGCACAATGACTTCATATTCAAAAGGATCACTTTCACTTTTTGCAATTTCAAATTTTTCTTTGATGCTTTCGTTGGCCTCAGTACTTCCATCGTCCACAAATATGACCTCAAAATAGTTTTGCCTTCTTGGCATTACGATTTCGTCTTCTTTGAGCATTTTTTTGCGCTTTTCTTCACTCTCAGTAGATTTTCTGTTGCTCCTGTAGGAGTCGCTCACAAGAATGCGCACCAAATCAGAGACAGCCTTTGAAAACAATTCATATTGCTCATTGTTAAAAAGTTCTTCAATCTCATCGATAAAGGCTATGCCAGGGTAAGCAAAATAATGTTCAATCAGGCGAAGAGTTTTAAAGGCAGAATGAATTCTTTCTTTGAATTTGGGTTCCTTTAACTGCTCAAATTGCTTTTGATTATAATAAGTAGAGATGAGCTTTAAACTATACCATGCTTCATTTCTATATTGAGATATGTTGAAGTAATTTTTGTATTGCGATTTTGGAAACTGCTCCTTCTCTGTCATCGGTAAGACGGTTATATTAATTCAGTGCTCAGGAAGCTGTAATATACAAACTTATTACAACATCTTTAACCCACTTTATTGTCTGTGCCAGGATCAAGAACTTTCTCTTGCATCACACGTTCAATTTCTTTCATACGTGTAGGTTTCACTAAACCACCTAATGCATCCAGATAAGGATATTGGGCACCCTCCCCATAAATGTCAAACTTGACTGAGCGATCTCGAAAACTTTTTAATGGTTGTCCCAATCGCAGCAATCCTTCTTCTCTGCTTCTTTTTACACGGTCCATGTCGACTTCAATGGGAATCAATTCAGGTCCAGTACTCGCTTGGTAAAGCACCCTTCCATCTGGTCCACAAACAATAGAACGCCCTGTACCTCCATCTCCCAAACCGTTAATATCGAACACATAACATTGATTGGTGGCTGCAGTGGCTTGCACTAAAGACAATTCGATATCGCGATCAATGGTTCCTGTTAAGGTAGGATGCAAGATTACTTCCACTCCATTAACGGCAAGAGTTCTAGAAGTTTCTGGAAACCACATATCATAACAGATGGAAACTCCAAATCGTCCCACATCTGGTACGTCAAAAATTAAAAAATCATCTCCCCCTGTAACCCCTACTTCATAAGGGTAGAATGGAAACATTTTATCGTAACGACCAACAATCTCACCTTTGGGATTGATGACTGTAGTGGTATTGAAAATCTTGCCGTCTCTCTTTTGAAACATACTGCCAGGAACCAACCATATCTGGTGCTTCTTGGCCAATTCTTGAAATTCTTCTTCGTCGGTATTGGGAAACTCTTGGGCGTAATGTGTCAATGGGCCATAAGGCGCTAGTTCACTAATCATGATCATTTGCACCCAAGGATATACGGAGCACATTACCTCAATCTTGTGTTTCATCAAAGGAATGTTTCTCTGACTTGCTGATACATGCATTTGGATGCCTCCAATGGAGAATGGTTTCATTTTATTTATTTAGGTTAAGCCATAAGTTTGTCTAATTCCTCTTCAATAATGTCAATGCCTTGATGAAGCAAGTCCAAGGATATTGTCAGTGGGGAAAGTATGCGCAAAACGTTTTTATTTACGCCAGCACTGATTACAATGAGGTCTCTTTTAGCACAGGCACGAATCAAATGCTGACACAATTCACCGTCTGGCTGATTTGGATCGTTGTTTTTTACAAACTCCATAGCAAACATGGCACCCAATCCACGTACATCGCCAATGCAAGAGTGTTTTGCTTGCATGGCCTGAAAACGACTTTTGATGATATCTCCAACATTCTTAGCTTTTGCATTTATATCAATATTTTTCATGTATTGAATAGTTGCCAATGAGGCAGCACACGCAAGCGGATTGCCGATATAAGTACCTCCAATGGTACTCGGCGCAGCACTGTCCATAATCTCAGCTTTACCTATCACGCATGCGATGGGTAGTCCCGAACCCATGGATTTTGCCCATGTCGATAAATCTGGTTTTACAGAATAATGTTCCATAGCTCCCCAAGCAGCAGTTCGACCAAAGCCAGTCTGTACTTCATCAAATATTAAGACAATACCGTATTCGTCGCATATTTCTCTTAATCCTTCCACATATTTTTTTGGAGCTGAGTGAAAACCACCTTCTCCTTGAACCAATTCAATTATGATAGCTGCCAAGTCTTCTGCACGCACATATGTATTGAAGTAGCTTCTGAGGTTTGCAAGTTCTTGGGCAACAAATTCATCTTCGCTCATGCCTTGACCCCTTTTATAAATACTTGGATAATCGATACGGTATACCTCAGGAGCAAAAGGACCACAATCCACAGAATAGGCGGTCTTGGAAGTCAGTGTCATGGCCATCATGGTACGCCCGTGAAAAGCGCCACTGAAGCACAGCACACCACTTCTCTTGGTGTATTGGCGTGCAATTTTGATGGCATTTTCTACCGATTCTGCGCCCGTGCTGACCAACACTGTTTTAGTTTGTTCCCCATGAGGAAACAATTTATTGAGTTCCTCGCAAAGCGCCACATAAGGCTCATAAGTCACAACATTAAAGCTGGTGTGAATGTATTTCTTGGCCTGATCAATTATAGCCTCCACTACTGGCGGAGGACAATGTCCTGCATTGACTACGCCAATTCCACCAGCGAAATCGATCAACTCATTGCCATTGGTGTCAATAATTGTGGCATTGTCAGCCTTTTCAACTGTAGCAGTATTAAAAACGCCAACTCCATTGGCCACTGCTTTCTTTCTGCGTTCCAGCAAGGATTCGCTAGTCATCGTATTCATCGATTAAAATTGAGGTTAAATGTTGTCGAAATAAAGGTCAAAATTATTCCTTTTTTCACTCTTGAGTGCTTTATTCAAGCATTATTTAGGAAGATATATAAAGGTGCAAATTCTGGATTTATTTGCAGAGAATTGACAGCTCTAAAAGCCTTCCTCATCTGGTCTTTTTTACTAATTTCGCTACTCATTAATTCATCAGAAAAAGCAATTAATAAAATATAGAACTTATGAATTTCGATGTCATTGTATTGGGTAGTGGTCCTGGAGGATATGTTACAGCAATTCGCGCCTCACAGCTTGGTTTAAAAACGGCCATTGTTGAGAAAGAATCTCTAGGAGGGGTTTGCCTTAATTGGGGCTGCATTCCTACCAAAGCCTTATTGAAAAGTGCAAATGTGTTTGAATACATATCGCATGCGAGTGATTATGGCATTGAAGTCAAAGAAGGGAAAGTTAATTTTACCAACATGATCCAACGCAGCAGGAATGTTGCTGACGGCATGAGCAAAGGCGTTCAATTCTTAATGAAGAAAAACAAGATTGAAGTCATCATGGGCACCGGCAAAGTCATGAAAGGCAAAAAGATTGAAGTGACGGCTTCAGATGGCAAGAAATCTGAAATTAGCGGCAATCATATCATTATTGCTACTGGAGGTAGATCTAGAGTATTGCCCAACCTACCACAAGACGGCAAGAAAATCATTGGATACCGTGAAGCGATGACCCTTGAGAAAATGCCGAAAAAAATGGTCATTGTTGGTTCAGGGGCCATTGGCGTTGAATTCGCCTATTTTTACAATGCCATTGGTGTAGATGTAACCATCGTCGAATACTTGTCAAACATTGTCCCTGTTGAAGATGTTGACATTTCCAAACAATTGAACAGAAGTTTCAAGAAAAGTGGCATCACCATCATGAACGATGCAGAAGTGACTTCAGTAGACACTAAAGGCACAGGATGCAAAGTAAATGTAAAGACGAAAAAAGGCGAAGAAGAAATTAGCTGTGACATCGTGCTTTCTGCTGTTGGTGTAACTGCCAACATAGAAAACATAGGCTTAGAAGATGTGGGCATTGCGACAGATAAAGGCAAGGTCGTTGTGGATGAGTTTTACAAAACCAACATTGAAGGCTTCTATGCCATTGGCGATTGTGTGCCAGGACAAGCATTGGCGCACGTTGCGTCAGCAGAAGGAATTATATGCGTAGAAAAGATTGCGGGTGAGCATCCACAGCCACTTGATTACAACAACATTCCAGGGTGTACATATTGTTCCCCTGAGATTGCTTCAGTAGGATATACTGAACAAGCTGCAAAAGATGCTGGCTACGACATAAAGGTGGGCAAATTCCCCTTCTCTGCTTCTGGGAAGGCCAGTGCTGCAGGACACAAGGATGGATTTGTAAAAGTCATTTATGACAATAAATACGGAGAATTGTTAGGAGCACACATGATTGGAGCAAATGTCACTGAATTGATTGCAGAGATTGTTACAGCGCGAAAATTGGAAACAACTGGTCATGAAATCTTAAAGTCTGTGCACCCTCATCCAACAATGAGTGAAGCGGTCATGGAAGCAACTGCTGCAGCATACGGTGAAGTGATTCACATTTAACATTCTTCAAAAGAGATCAATATAACCATGGGGAAATCGAGTATCGGAAACTACCTTTCCCTCATCAAGTTTAGCCATACTTTATTTGCGTTGCCCTTTGCATTACTTGGCTATTTTTTGGGAATTGAATTTTCTTCCCATGAATTTGAAGTAGGATTATTTCTCAAAGTAATCCTATCTATGGTTTTTGCAAGAAGTGCTGCCATGGCTTTTAACCGTTATGTTGATCGAGACATTGACAAAGCCAATGAAAGAACAGCAACAGTAAGGGAAATCCCCAAAGGGATCATTCAAGCAAAATCAGCATTGATATTTGTAGGGATCAATGCACTGCTCTTTATCCTGACTACCTACTTCATCAATGCGCTCTGCTTCTACCTTTCACCCATTGCCTTGTTGGTGGTTTTGGGCTATAGTTACACCAAACGATTTACCTTCTTATGTCATCTGATTCTGGGCATTGGACTTTCCTTGGCCCCTATTGGGGCTTATTTAGCAGTAACTGGAAGCTTTGCTTGGCTGCCTTTGTATTATTCATTTGCCGTGGTGTTCTGGGTGGCTGGGTTTGACATCATTTATGCACTTCAAGACGATGTCTTTGATAAAAGAATGAAGTTGTATTCCATACCTGTACTAATTGGCAGGAAAGGAAGTTTGATCATTTCAATTGTCTTTCACCTGACGACCGCATTGTTTATGATATATGCGGCAATTGAAGCTAAGGCAAACCTATGGTATTGGTTGGGTACTCTCCTCTTTTTACTCTTACTCATTTACCAACATTTCTTGGTAAAAGCAAACGACCTCTCTAAGGTCAATTTGGCCTTCTTCAGTACAAATGGCATCGCTAGTTTGATCTTTTCTATCTTTGCAATCCTTAGTTTTTACCTATAGTCTAGTATGTTTCAAACAGATTTCATTCATTTCCTACAGTCCTTTGACTATCCATGGTTGAAAGCATTCTTGGCATTCATTTCCTTTTTAGGTACAACTCCGGTGATCTTGGTGGTGGTTTTAGGTATCACTTTTGCCATTGATTTTAAGCGTGGGTTGGTCTTGATCAATGTGATCGCATGGACCTCTTTGCTTACTGTATTATTGAAGGAACAAATAGACTTTCCACGCCCCATGGATGTAGACAATGAATTGATTATTAGTTACTTTGAAGTAAGTGATCAACAATTGAAACCAATGGAACCCACAAGCTTTTTTCAAAGCTTTTCGAATGAATTGCTAGAAATAACGCGCAATGACGAATTTGAACGATGGGGCTTTCCCTCTGGACACACCTCTATTCAGATGGCATTTTGGATGTGCCTGTTTTTCCTATTTAAAAAGCAATGGATTAAAAAGATGGGCATTACACTTGTATTGCTCACCATATTATCTCGGATGTATTTAGGTCATCATTTTTTGGCTGATACAATTGGTGGTTTGTTTTTGGGATATTTTGTTACCATTGGTCTAATAGCATTAGTTAAAGGCAGTGGTTACCTCACTGCACTCAGCCATCAGCAAAAAAGCCTAAGCATTCTTTGGCTACCGGCCATACTTATCCCTTTTGCAGGACAATTGTCCATTTGGGTATTGAGCAGTTTGATTGGCCTCAACCTCGCCGCATTGCTCATTATACTTCAAAAAAACTTCCCCGTTTTTCATGTGATTACATGGAAACGCGTCTTAGCAGCATGTATTTTCTTGCTATTGCTAATCAGCTCAATCTATTGGGTAAAACTGGCTGAATTATTTGGAAATGATTTTGCCAACCTAACAGTTAGCTCATTGGTTATTTTTGCAATGGCGATGGCGGCAACTTATTTGAACAATCGTTTGCATCTAATTCGATTCCGGTTCTAGGTAGGAAATATGGCAGAAGCCATAGCAATGCACTTGTTGAGTTGAGCTTGATCAATTTCCCTTGACAATCCCTTTTCGATAAAATATCCCACCATTTTCTCTGTTGGCATATTTCCGGTCAATTCATCTGTGGCCATTGGGCAACCTCCATAACCTGCCACAGCTCCATCAAATCTCCGACAACCTGCATTGTAGGCAGCAGAAATCTTTTCTTTCCACTCATCGGGTTTCGCGTGTAAGTGTGCCCCTATTTCGAATGAGGGAAACTCCGGAATAGTCGTTTTAAAAAGTCGGTCTATGTTTTTTGCTTCAGCCACACCAATGGTGTCACTCAAAGCAAATGTATCTATGTCGAAATTGCTCAAACGTTCTATCCATCGAGCCACTATATCTTCATGGTAGGGGTCACCGTAAGGATTTCCAAAAGCCATCGAAAGGTAAACAACCATTGATTTGTTTGCTTTACTTGCGCTATTGTTGATGCCATCCAATCGTTGGAGAGAAGCCTCAATGCTTGCATTTGTATTTCTTTGCTGAAAGGTTTCTGAAATCGAAAATGGATAGCCTAGATATGTAATCTGATCATGTTTACAGGCATCGATTGCGCCCTTTTTGTTGGCTACAATGGCAAGAAGTTGAGTATTTGAGTCTTTATTATCCAATTGACTCAGCACCTTCTCTGTGTCTTTCATTTGAGGAATGGCCTTTGGTGAAACAAAAGATCCAAAATCCAAAGTATGAAATCCAACTTTGAGCAAAGCATTGATGTAAGCGATTTTTTTATCCGTAGGAATAAATTCGTCAATGCCCTGCATCGCATCACGCGGACAATCTATGAGTTTAAGCTTCTTTTCTATTGACATTAGCAATGATTCCTTTATTGATTTTCTTGATCATAGCAGGGCCTTCGTAAATAAAGCCTGTATAGACTTGAATGAGGTCCGCACCTGCTTCCAATTTTTCGATGGCATCTTCAGCAGTAAATATCCCTCCAACTGAAATGATAGGAAACGCATAATTGGATCGCTCTTTCAAATACCGCAGTACTTCTGTGGCTCTTTGCTGCAAGGCTTTCCCACTCAATCCTCCTGCACCAATGCGTTCAATCTCTTTCTCAGAGGTCGATAAGCCCTTTCGGTCAATGGTTGTGTTTGTTGCTATAAGACCGTCTATTTTAGTTTCAGCTACCAAATCTACAATATCATCGAGTGCCTCATTGCTTAAATCTGGGGCGATCTTTAATAGGATGGGTTTAGGCGATTCCCTTTTTTGATTGAGAGCCTGTATGCCCAATAATAACTCACTCAGCGGAGCCTTGTCTTGGAGCGCACGCAAATTGGGTGTGTTCGGTGAACTTACATTGACGACGAAGTAATCTACGTGAGGAAATAAACCTTTAAAACAGAGTTTATAATCATCAAGTGCTTTTTCATTTGGCGTAATCTTATTTTTTCCAATGTTTCCGCCAATGATCAGTGTTTTATCCCTTTCTTTTAATCGCTTCACCATGCCTTCAAGGCCTTTATTGTTAAAGCCCATGCGGTTAATTAAACTCTGATCTTGTGGAAGCCGAAACATGCGTGGCTTTGTATTTCCAGCTTGAGCAAGTGGCGTCACTGTTCCTACTTCAATAAAACCAAAACCAAAAGAAGACAGTTCTTTGTACAATTCAGCGTCTTTGTCAAATCCTGCGGCCAAACCTACTGGATTGGGAAAACGCAAGCCAAAAAGCGTTCGTTCTAATCTAGGATCATCGACTGCATATTTCAGACGTATAAGGTTCTGTATCCAAGCAAATTTCAGGAAGAATTTTAAGGAGCGAAAAGCAATTTTGTGTGCCGTTTCAGCTTTAAATTGAAATAGAATTGGCCGAATGAGCCCTTTGTACATACTATTGGAATGCTAAATTGGACTGCAAATTTAAGGACAAATTGTGCACTTAAGGCATGGAATTATACTCTTCAAATGTTTTGTCAGAATAGAACACCAATATGCGTTCAATGACTTTCTCCTCTTTAAGTTCTGGTGATTTTTCAGGATGTTCCCTAATCCGTTCTTCTTTCATTGCAGGCTCCTTTTCTTCGACTTGCTTCTCAACAAGTATTTTCGATGAAGGTTTACCATTTATTAACCAAGTTGCATCCACTTTGGGATAGCGATTTACAATCTTTTGTATAAACTCTAAACTCGGTTTATTTCTGCCGGACAAAACATGAGAAACAGAAGAGGCTTGCACACCTATTTCTTGTGCAAAAGCGGATGCCGTAAGTTGATTGATTTTCATGATGTATCGGAAACGCTCTACTAAATCCATATTTTACATTTGTAATATATTAAGTTTGTTACAAATGTAATGTACATATTCTTAAGAGTATCGTATACAAGTGTAATTTCTTTGATTTATTTGCAACAAGCGTAGAATATAATTCAACTGTTGCTAAAAGTAATGATGTTTTGTTTATTGATAATGTGAGTTTTAGTCACATTTACCTAGGTGTGAGTTTGTGCCCTTAACAAATGTAATTTATGGAGGTGCTATTGGCCTGAATTTGCTGCTGTTTACTGTTGTAAATTATTACTTATGTAATGTAATGGGTATTCGAACACTCACTCCAACGGCATGATAATTCATCACATTGTTGAGGCCCCAACCAAAGGAATAATCCAATTGAAGGTTTGGATTGATGAGATAAACGATGCCTGCATCCATGTTTTGTTGCCAATCATCTAACTCTTGAAAACTTGCATAGTTTTCGACAAATACACTGATATTGTCACTGATGCTTTTCCCATAAATTAGGGTGTAGAAAAGTTGACCATCTGAGTCACGCACTAAGCCCTCACCTTCTGCAAAGCGTAAATTGTAATTCTCATACCCTACTCCGCCTGCCAAGGAACTTTCATCATTTATTCCAAAATTGAAATTCAATCGACTCAACACACCGTATTGCTCATTGCTGATACCCTCAGTTCCATTAGGAGTAATGATGTGTGCAGTTGCACTCAATAGAATTCTTCCTTCAGTTTTAAGTTCTCTCTTTAAACCAATGATAAGGTTCTCCATGCCTGAAATACTGCCCAATTTTCCCCAATTGTCCGTCTGAATATTCTTATAATTGACCACCTCTGTAATAATTCTCAATTCCAAATTCTCAGTAATTCCCAATTTAAATAAGGACGATGGGTAGGTAAATCTCTGTTGTGTGGTGTTTTGTGCAATTTGACTGCTTTGAAACAGGAATCCACTTTCGACCTGCAAACTTCCTTCACCTACAGTGGTTACACATTCAGTTTGACCAGGACGATCGGTGACCAAGGAAGATTCTTGTGCAACAAGCGATGCAGTTGTTGCAAAGAGTAAAAGACTTAGAATATTTCTCACGATGATTAATTTAATGAACACGAATATAAACAATGAATAAATTCAAGAAGTGCATTTCTTTAAGACACAATGCATAAAGCCAACTATTAAGCAATTTTATTCGTTCTTTTATTAACAAATGACTTATGTTCAACTTTTAATAGGCAGTATATGGTTAAACAACTAATCCTTACCCTACTCATTTTTTCTGCAATTCATTTAACTCAAGCCCAAACTTGCTCTGGAACAGATACACTTACGGCCACTTCCCAGAAAATAAATGACGGTAGTGGAAATAACAATTACAGCAATAATCTCAATTGCAATTGGCTTATTAAGCCTGCCAATAACAATCAAATTGTGGTCTTTCAAATGGATAGTATGGACCTCCATCATACTGATCGTTTGATGGTATATGATCGTTCAGATACTACAAAAAGATTACTTTTCACATACAGTCGCGATATATTGGGTTCAACAATTTATTCCCACAAAGGTGAAATGTATTTCGAATTCTTGACCGATAGCAGCAAAACAAAGGCTGGTTGGAGTGGATCTTATTATTCCCTAGATAAATACTGTGATTCAATAACCATCCTCTCAGGAGAGACCGATACTATTTCTGATGGATCTTTGCTTGTTTCCAATTATTTAAGCAACACCAATTGTTCTTGGTTAATTAAACCTCTAAAGGGTGTGAATAAACGCATTAACTTTCAATTCACACGTTTATTTACCCAGTTTGATCGAGATTTTGTTCGTTTTTATGATGGTGAAAGCACAAATGACTCTTTACTATTTGAAACTTCAGCTACTATTGCACCAGGCTTACCAATGCCTCTTGTTCAATCTTCAGGTCAAAATATGCTTGTAACATTCAACACAAATAATAACGTTAACAACAGAGGTTGGGAAGGTTACTATTGGACCGAATTTACACAGAGTTGCAAACAACTAACTACTTTGACGGCTTCTACTGGAACCTTCAATGATGGATCAGTAGATAGTATTGTTTATGGCAGGAATAATCGTTGCGAATGGCTTATACAACCTCCATTGGCAAAAAGAATTCATTTGAATTTTACTAGATTCGAAACAGAGTTGCATAAGGATTACATTTCAATTTATGATGGAGATAGCGATACATCAAGGTTAATTGGAAAATATTCAGGTTCTCAACTGCCTCCTTCAATACTTTCTTCTGGCAAGTCGTTGTTTCTTCAATTTCAATCAAACAACAGTATCAATAGAAAAGGTTGGGAAGCTGAATATCTCTCATTATCTGCCCAATGCTTACCTAATGTCAAATACACAGCTATTAGAGACAGCATTTCAGATGGAGGTGATTCATCGAAATATGCACATAACCTCAATTGCAGCTGGACAATTCAACCAGCTGATGCAGATTCAATAGAATTAGATTTTGTCTCTTTTGATTTAGACAGTTTAGGTGATTCTCTTTATATATATGATGGCGCCTCCTCAAATTCAATTTTAATTGGGGCATACACAGGCACACAATTACCACCAAAAATTGGTACTTCAGGCAATAGCTTGCACCTTGTGTTTAAAACGGACAGCATTCACTCTAAAAAAGGGTGGACAGCATTTTTTCAAAGTTTTAATTCAAAGAGTTGTAGTGGTGTTGAATTACTAACTAATGTGAAGGACACTATTCTTGTCGGAAATACGGCTTTAAACTATGAAAACAATTTACGCTGTGGTTGGCACATTCAACCCAATGATTCCAATACTAGATCCATTTATTTCAAAATGAACAATATACTTCTGGCTAATGGCGACATTGTGAGCGTATATGATTATGATGTTACACCACCACAACTCATTAAATCATATCAACAAAGTAATGATACTGGCGAATTCGCCATTTTATCTTCCCACATTTTTGTGGAATTTTTGACTGATTCTGCCGCTACTCAAAGTGGCTGGAGTGCCAGTTATGAAGCATCAAATGCCTTTTGTGTTCAAGGTGCTTTTTTTAAGTCAGATAGAGGAAAAATAACAGATGGCTCACCAAATGGTGTCGATTATGCAAACAATTCGAATTGTTCATGGCTCATCTATCCAGATAGCAATGTTTTTATTAATCTGAGATTTAACAGATTTAATACTCAACGAAGAGATAGTGTAACAGTTTATGATGGAGCTACCACTTCTGATTCAATTTTAGGCAAGTATTCATTCAATCGAATTCCACCATCCATTAATTCCTCTGGCAATAAGATGTTAATCACCTTTAAATCTAACGGTCAAGGTACGCGCAATGGATGGGAAGCTAGATTTATTAGTCTTCCGTTGCCATATTGCAATGGCACTACTAGCCTTGTAGATACTGTAGGTAGGTTCAATGATGGCAGTGACAATGGCATTCAGTATGGTCCAAATTCGAATTGCGCTTGGTTAATTCAACCCCCAAAAGCGACAAACATAGAATTAGAATTTGACTATTTTGATTTGGAATCCAATGATGAACTCAGAATTTACAATGGCCCTAATCCTACTAGTTCACCTATTGCAACATATACCGGCAGTACAATCCCTAACAAACTAAAAATAAATAATTCCTCAGCATTCATTGAGTTCACCTCCAATGCATTGATTCAACAAAATGGATTTGAAATAAGCTACCGGGCAGAAACTAAAGATAGCCTGAATGCTCTGGCAGATACATTGTTCATTTCAGATACATTAGGTAGTAAAGCAATCCTTGCTGTTTTTTCGAATATCGCTTGGAAAGTCAATCATACCATCAATTGGCTATCACATCAACCAGATTCAAGCATTGGCATTGACACGGTTCTACTAACGGCCAATCAAAGCAACAGTACCAATAATCAACGGCATGGATATTTATATATCACTGATCAGCAAAGCAATTTTGTGGATTCCGTCCTTATTGTTCAATTAGAGAAGCAATCACGTTTTTTTCTGAATCCAGATTCACTGTTTTATTCGGCAAGGGGAACACTGCAACAAAACATCTCAGTGAGTTCAAATGTAGGGTGGCAATTAAACAATGGTCAGGCTTGGATAACATTATCCAACAACAATGGAACAAACAATGATACCATTTCTGTGAGTGTATTGAACAACACATCAGTTATAAGAGTGGGACGAATTATAGGTACAGACAGCGCACAAAGTATAAAAGATACTGTTTGGGTTATTCAGGATTCTTCTATTTCAGTTAGCTTAAATGACATTAAAAAATCCTTCATGGATGAATTTGAAGTATATCCTAATCCTGCAAAAAAGCAATTGTATGTCTCAATTAAAAATAATAATTTAAACTGGGATCAGTTGACCGTTGAGCTCAGAAATTCAAACGGAAGTTTGTTAGATTTGCCAATGGCTCATTCCAACAAAAACACTATAGAGTTAGATTTGAACGGAATAAGTTCAGGAATCTATATCCTAAGATTATTCAATCAAGAAGTTCAACTAGAACGAAAAATTAAAGTAATTGAATAATCTTTAATGTACCAGTTAATTTATATTTCGCTCAACAGCGACTTTATTGATTGTTCAAGTTCGAGCTTTAGGGATTGATCTATCAACTTTCCTGCTTCAACCTTTTTGCTGAATTCTGGAATTGATCGAATGCCGACAACTTTCGCGCCCAATCTAGGCATGAAAACTTCTAAATGAGAGAGAGCCGTCATGGCGCCTCTTCTTCCCTCTGATGTGCTCAATAGCAAAACAGGCTTATCCGCAAAAACCTTTCGCTCCATGCGAGAAAGCCAATCAAGTGCATTCTTTAGTGCAACTGGAAGTCCGCTATTGTGCTCAGCCGTAGAAATTATGAAAGCATCATGTGCATCAATCAACTCCTTTAAGGCAATAGAGGCATTGGGGAAACCCGTTTTTTTTTCTTCATCAATTCCATACAAAACAGATTGATAATCCTTTAAATGAATCAATGTTAATTCACGATCATTGATCAAAGGTGAAATTGCTAGAAGTAATTGATAATTGATGGAAGTGCTGCTGTTGCTGCCTGGGAAACACAGTATTTTTTTCATATTGGGACACTCAATGAGAAAGCCGGATTTATTCGGGCCTTTAGCTTTTTTATAAAATTTTAGTTTGCACCAAGCTTCTCTCGCATCTTGGACCATAAATCATCCTCCCCTAATCGGGCATAGATCTGAACCAATGAAGCCATGGTGTTTCTGTCTTCAGGATTCAATTCATGTGCCTTTTCTAGAGCTGGTTTTGCCTTTGTGAAAAAGTTATTTGCTTTTTCGTTGGCTACCTTATACTTGTCTGTTTCATTCAATGTGTATGAGCTGGCTTTATTGTTCCACTCGACTCCTGCATTGTAAAACATGGCACCTAAATTATAAATCGCATCAAAAAACTTAGGATCTACCTCTAAGGCTTTTGAGTAGTCAATTTCAGCTTTATCATACTCTTGCAATTGATCATAAATCAAACCTCTATTATAGTACAATGAAGGATTCTGAGGATCTTTTTCAATGGCTTTATCAAAATTATTCAAGGCTTCTTCCGTTTGACCTGTCACAAGCAAATGACTCAATTCTTCACGAATCAAGTCGGCATTTTCTGGATATTTTTCTAAGCCTGCACGAATCGCTTCAATTTTCTTTGCTGTATCTTGATTTCTTCCATGAATATTGGCCATGTACATGAAAATGTCTGGACCACCATAATTGATTTGAGTTAGCAAAGTATACAATTGAATCGCCTCTTCGTCTTCCTCCAATTGCTCAGCAGCCAAAGCTGCATTGTACATACCCAAAGAATCTACTCTGCCTAAAATACCATTGACCTGCACTGATTTCAAGGAATATTCTTTTGCTTTTTTGTGATCACCTGCATTGAATTGCTCTACCCCTTTGTTGACAAAAGCATTGGCGAGGTAAGGAAATTTATTGGCCATGATATCACGCATGTAAGAAACGTCTTCATAATCAGTCTCCCGATTCATTATGTAGCCTACAAATTTGTATTGATCCTCTTGTTTTTCTAAATCCAATTCGCTTGCTCCTTCAGCTTGTATGTTGTATAAGATGGATTTAATGTAGTACTCGTAAGATTTGTCGATGGCGCCTGAGAATTTGGCAGCACATTCTTGGTCAGGATTCAATCCTGCGTTAAAATATAAGTTACCACCATAATACCACGTCTTGGCCCATGAGCTTGTTTTCTCATCTTTTGTTGCAGGCTCTATGGATTCAATGCCTTTTACGAGCTCACTGCAGTCTTTATCGCGTTCGAAAGACTTATTGTAATTGTAAGCACTGACAACTTTTGCTTTCTGCGCATTTAAACTTCCGAAAAGCAATAAAGCACTTCCAATTGCGATTGTTTTATTTAAATTCATCTTTGTTTATTTATGTTCCAAAATTAATCTTCGGTCTTCTGATTGTCAAATTCCTTGCCACTTTCGCTATTCTCTTCAGAATCAACGCCATCTAAATTCTCTAGCTGATCGATTTCCTCTTCTTCCTCTACTTGAACTTTGGCTACAGCCGCAATTGAGTCACTCGACTTAAGGTTTATCAACCTCACACCTTGAGTGGCTCTACCCATTACCCTTAAATCTGCCACCGCAATTCGAATGACTACGCCAGATCTGTTAATGATCATCAAGTCATGCTCGTCGGTTACATTCTTTATCGCGATAAGTTCACCGGTTTTGTCTGTAATGTTTAAGGTTTTTACCCCTTTACCGCCACGGTTTGTCACACGATAAACTTCACTGTCGTCTTCAGGATCATTCAAGAATGTGCGTTTTCCATAGCCTTTTTCTGATACAACCAAGACTGTTTCTTCTTGTGCATCGCGTACAGTGATCATACCCACCACTTCATCTTTATCGGAAGCCAAGGTGATTCCTCTTACACCTGATGCATTTCTACCCATGGGACGCACTTTGGTTTCGTTGAATCGAATAGCTCTACCGCTGCGGATGGCCATCATGATTTCATCAGTTCCATTGGTGAGCTTCGCTTCCAATAATTGATCCCCATCTCTTACTGTAATAGCATTGATGCCGTTTGAGCGTGGTCTTGAATAAGCTTCTAGGCTTGTTTTCTTGATTACCCCTTTCTGCGTACACATCACAATAAAATTATTGTTAATGTATTCCTCATCTTTCAAGTCTTTGACACAGATGTATGCTTTCACATTGTCATCTGGTTCAATGCTGATCAGGTTTTGAATGGCTCTACCTTTGGATGTTTTGGTTCCTTCAGGAACTTCAAACACACGCATCCAGAAACATTTACCTTTTTCTGTAAATATGAGCATGTAGTTGTGCGTTGTTGCTACAAACAAATGCTCTAAAAAATCTTCATTTCGGGTGGAGCTGCCTTTTGAACCCATTCCGCCTCTATTTTGGCGTTTGTACTCTGAAAGTTGGGTGCGCTTTATGTAACCCATATGCGAAATGGTCACCACAACTTCCTCATCAGGAATCATATCTTCTATGCTGAATTCTCCTGCAGCATACTCAATTTGCGAACGTCTTTCATCTCCATATTTTTCTTTGACTTCGAGCAGTTCTTCTTTGATGATGTCCATGCGCATGTCTTCATTGGCTAAAATGGACTCCAAATACTCAATGAGTTTCATCAATTCAGCATATTCTTCTTTGAGTTTATCCCGCTCTAGCCCAGTCAATTTCTGTAAACGCAGATCTAGTATGGCTCTCGCTTGTAGTTCAGACAATTCAAATTGACTCATCAATTCATTACGGGCATCTTCAGGTGTTCTACTCGCACGTATCAATTTTATCACTTCATCCAAGTTGTCAATTGCGATGATCAAGCCTTCGATAATGTGTGCTTTGTCTTTTGCTTTCTTCAATTCATAGGTAGTACGCTTGATGACCACCTCATGCCTAAACTCTACAAAATGATGTATGATTTCTTTGAGATTCAACATCTCAGGACGCCCTTTGACCAAAGCAATATTGTTCACAGAGAAACTTGTTTGCAAGGCTGTATACTTAAACAAATTGTTTAATACAACATTGGTAATTGCATCCCTTTTAAGGTCATACACAATTCGCATTCCATTTCTATCTGATTCATCATTCAGGTCAGAAATACCTTCTATCTTCTTGTCATTGACAAGGTCAGCTGTTTTTTTGATCAGGTCTGCCTTATTGACCAAGTATGGAATTTCAGTCACAATAATGCGCTCACGGCCGGAGGAAGTGACCTCTATTTCGGTTTTCGCACGCATAACGACTCTTCCTCTTCCTGTTTCAAAAGCTGATTTCACACCTTCATAGCCATAGATGATGCCGCCAGTTGGAAAATCTGGTGCTTTGATGTACTTCATCAATTCAGGGATCTCTATACTTCTGTCATCAATGTAAGCTATAGTGCCGTCAATGACTTCGGACAAGTTGTGAGGAGCCATATTGGTCGCCATACCGACTGCGATGCCTGAAGTGCCATTCACAAGCAATTGAGGGATACGTGTAGGCAAGACCGTTGGTTCTTGCAAGGAATCGTCAAAATTTAATCGAAAATCAACAGTTTCTTTGTCAATGTCAGCAAGCATCTCCTCTGATATTTTACGCAGTCTTGCTTCTGTATAACGCATGGCTGCAGGACTGTCTCCATCCACAGAGCCAAAGTTTCCTTGACCGTCAACCAACATATAACGCAAAGACCAAGGCTGTGCCATACGCACCATAGTATCATATACTGCCGTATCTCCATGAGGATGATACTTACCGAGTACTTCCCCAACAATACGAGCTGATTTCTTATAAGGTCTAGAAGAGAGCACGCCCAATTCCTGCATTCCAAATAAAATACGTCTGTGAACTGGTTTTAACCCATCACGGACATCAGGAAGTGCACGACTTACAATCACAGACATAGAATAGTCTATGTAAGCAGACTTCATTTCCTCTTCTATATTTATCTTAATAATTTTTTCTCCTTCTGCCATAATTACAGTTTGATTGAATAAAAAATAACCGCCATTTTGAAGCGGTTGCTTAAAATGTGAAAATACCTATTATATAAAGTGCCGAGAGAGAAATGTGGCAGTAAATACTAACAAATTTTTGTTAAAAAAACCGTATTGGCCTAACTTTTGAACAGTAGGTTTAAGATAATTTTGATTGAGGTCAATTTATGTTAAATTTCGAGCAATTAAACAACCAAAACTGATCTCCAAACGTTTATTAGATATGGATTCAAATTTTTCACAACGCGTCAAAGACGTGATAACATACAGCAGAGAGGAAGCTTTGCGTTTGGGGCATGATTATATTGGCATAGAACACTTGCTATTGGGCATGATTCGAGAAGGTCAAGGTATAGGTATTCAAATTTTAAATTCGCTTGGTGCAGACTTGAATGAATTGCGCAGAAGAATAGAGAATTCAACTAAGGTAGGCAGCAATTCCATCAACCAATTGTCCAACATCCCATTAGTCAAACAAGCCGAGCGTGTATTAAAGATTACTTATTTAGAAGCCAAACTTTTCAATCAAAGTCTCATTGGGACAGAACATTTGTTGCTTTCAATTTTGAAAGATTCCAACAACATCGCAACACAATCTTTGGAAGAACAAAATATTACATACGACTCTGTCAAAGAAGAATTGGAAAGCATTCTTTCCAACAAACCTCGCACTAAAAGTGAATTGCCAGGCAGTCCAACAAACGATGATGATGATGATGCTTCATACATGGGAGGATCTGGCAGTGGAAGCAGCCGAAGTACTAGTGCTGGAAAAAGTACTGATGTGAAATCAAAAACTCCTGTTTTAGACAACTTTGGTCGGGATCTTACATCAATGGCAGAAGAAGATAAATTAGACCCTATAGTTGGAAGAGAAGAAGAAATTGAGCGAGTTTCACAGATATTAAGTCGCAGAAAAAAGAACAACCCTATTTTAATTGGAGAACCTGGCGTTGGCAAGTCAGCCATTGCTGAAGGTTTAGCACTTCGCATCATTCAAAAGAAAGTATCACGTGTATTGTTTGACAAACGCATTGTGACTTTAGATTTAGCCTCACTTGTAGCTGGAACAAAATACAGAGGACAATTTGAAGAGCGCATGAAGGCTGTCATGAATGAATTGGAAAAATCACCTGACATCATCTTATTCATTGACGAAATTCATACCATCATTGGTGCAGGAGGGGCCTCAGGTTCATTAGATGCTTCAAACATGTTTAAACCTGCATTGGCAAGAGGTGAAATTCAATGCATAGGCGCAACAACGCTTGACGAGCATAGGCAGCACATTGAGAAAGATGGCGCCTTGGAAAGACGGTTCCAGAAAGTCATGGTTGAACCCACGACAGCAGAGCAAACAATTCAAATTTTGCACAACATTAAAGACCGTTATGAAGAGCACCACAATGTGAACTATACCGATGAAGCAATCGAAGCTTGTGTACAATTGACTGATCGTTATATGAGTGACAGACATTTACCTGACAAAGCTATAGATGCTTTGGATGAATCTGGTTCAAGAGTGCACATAACGAATATAAAAGTGCCACAAAACATCATTGATATTGAAGAGCAAATTGAAGATGTAAAAAAGAAGAAAAACCTTGTTGTGCGTAGCCAAAAATATGAGGAAGCAGCAAAACTAAGGGACAGTGAAAGGCAATTGACTGAATCACTTGAATTGGCGAAATCTGCATGGGAGGTTGAAACGAAAAATCATCGAGAAACTGTTTCCGAAGAAAATGTAGCAGAAGTAGTAGCCATGATGACAGGCATTCCTGTACAACGTGTAGCACAGAAAGAAGGGAAAAAACTGGCCAAGATGGCAGATGACATACAAGATAAAGTCATTGGTCAAAATGAATCTGTTAAAAAAGTCGTGCGCGCCATTCAACGCAATCGTGCAGGACTAAAAGATCCAAATAAACCCATTGGTTCATTTATTTTCTTAGGACCCACAGGTGTTGGGAAGACACAATTAGCTAAGGTTCTGGCCAAGCATTTATTTGACAATGAAGATGCTTTGATACGTGTAGACATGAGTGAATACATGGAGAAATTTGCGGTGAGTAGATTGATAGGTGCACCTCCAGGATACATCGGCTATGAAGAAGGTGGTCAATTGACAGAAAAGGTAAGAAGACACCCCTACTCTGTTTTGCTCATGGATGAAATTGAAAAAGCGCATCCGGACGTATTCAATCTGTTGCTTCAAATTTTAGACGATGGGCAAGTTACCGATAGCTTAGGAAGAAAAGTAAGCTTCAAAAACACCATCATCATCATGACCTCGAACATTGGGGCTCGTCAATTGAAAGATTTTGGTCAAGGTGTAGGATTTAGTACATCTACGAAGCAAAGAAATGCAGACGAATACGCAAAATCAGTCATTCAGAATGCTTTAAAGAAAGCCTTTGCTCCTGAATTTTTGAATCGAATTGATGACATTATGATTTTTAACAGTCTTTCTAAAGAAGACATTGGAAAAATCATCGACATCGAACTTGAAGGACTTTACAGCAGAACAAAAGAATTGGGTTATGTTGTAGAGATTTCAGATCCTGCGAAGGCTTTTATTGCAGACAAAGGCTTTGACGCTGACTATGGTGCACGTCCATTGGCGAGAGCCATTCAGAAATACATTGAAGATCCATTGGCTGAGGAGATCATTCAATCCAAAGTGGATGAAGGTGATATGATTAGTATAAAGTTTGACAAAAAGAAGAGCGAAATAAAGATTAACATAATTAAACCGAAGAAAACAATAAGTAGAAAAAAGATAAATGACAAAATTGAACCAAAAGCCTTATCCTCAGGAGAAACAAAAAAAGAAGAAAAGAGTCCTGATGATGGAGACAATGACAAGGAAAAATGAAAAAAGGGCATTTTAAAATGCCCTTTTTCTTTTTTTACATCTGTAGTTATTCTTCGAACATTAGTTCACCGTATAGAACCTTTTTTCCTTTGCCAACATTTAAAATTAATCTATCTTCTAGGTAAGAAGTTCTACGTGAAATAAAATAGCCCCCTATAATACCTCGATTATCCAGACCACTAATGGTTGATTCTTAATTGATTTTTATGCTGCATTTTGGTATTTAATTTCTGGTTTTTCTCCTGTTCCTTGATGCTTTCTGTTGTTGTATTTATCTAT
>Ga0316208_1000767_pt1 | contig 35401 bp, 35 predicted proteins | sample 3monopyrite_MG_FD_204944 | JGI IMG/M metagenome (GOLD analysis project Ga0316208, IMG submission 204944) | Microbial mat bacterial communities from mineral coupon in-situ incubated in ocean water Damariscotta River, Maine, United States -... | ecosystem: Environmental > Aquatic > Marine >...
TTACCTCGGTAAAGTTTTGTGTTGGCTTATTTTGAAACCGTAAAGCTGTCTGAGAGCCTTGATCTTCAACAAGACCCATAAAAACACATTTTATTCGCAGCCAAGACACTCAACGAGTTTTTTACTGTTTCAAAATAAGCCAACACAAAACGTTAAACATTAACTCCTTATATTGAAAAAACAATAGTCATTTATTCAAACGGCCTATGTTAGTTGACGCCAAAGCAGTCAAGCTAATTGACGTCTAATAATAACTGTCCAATTTCAACTTTTTCGCAGTAAATTTCTCTATTCTCGGACAGGCTCATAGAGAGTTGTATCCAACTACTAAGTTCTTATAGTAGTTGGGTGCAGCTCTCAAATCCCGTTATAGAAATCCGGATGTATGTACGCGCCCTTTAATTTTATCTATGATTTGTGACAGCAGGTCTTGGTTTGGTTTTGGTGGCAATTGCAAGCAACCCGTCTCTTGAGGCTAAATTTGGTTCGTTGATGATAGATTGTGTGGTAATATATTCTTGAACAAGCTCTTTGGACTGTCGATTTTCGCCGCAATATCTTACTGTTGGATGCGAAATGTGATTCATGAGTCAATTGTATTTAATTTTTACAGGCGAAAAACCAGTGAGAACATCTGTCCTGAACCACTCAATAATAGTGATAAATGGGGCAGATTAAGAACTAGAATATAAAAATGAAAACACCTCTAACCATAGGCAAACTAGCAAAGGCAGCCAATGTAAATGTTGAAACTATACGGTACTATCAACGAATTGGTATGCTTAAAGAACCCATTAAACCTGTTACTGGGTATAGGGTTTATGATAGTTCGTTAGTTAATACTATAAAATTTATCAAACGCTCGCAACAGTTAGGATTTGTACTAGCAGAAATCAAAGAACTATTAAACCTTGGAAATGGTCGTTGTACTGATGTCAAATCTATTGCTCAAGAAAAAAGGATGAAAATACTCCGACAAATAAAAGACTTAACGTCAATGAAAAATGAACTCGATAATCTTATAGAAGCCTGCGAGTTAACTGAAAACACCCCAGAATGTGCCATTATTGAATCTCTTGCAAAAATATAGGATTATCTGTTGACTCCGTACCCTAGTCCGTCGTTTAACATGCGTTCATTCAATTGTTAAATGGCAGATTAGTGACAACAAATAAAAACACATTATTAGCAGCGGTTCTAGCTGGAATTGGAGCTAGTGCTTGCTGCATTGGCCCATTATTATTACTAACATTAGGTGTTAGTGGTAGTTGGATAGGTACGTTAACATCCATGGAGCCCTACAGTCCATATTTAACAGCTTTTACAGTTATTATGTTAGGCATGTCCTTTCATAAACTATATATCGCCCCTAAAAAATGCGAAGAAGGTAGGGTGTGCGAAAATCCATTGGTAGTGAAACGCCAAAGGGTTATTTTTTGGATAGTTGCAATCATTCTATTAGCAATGATGTCTTTTCCATATTATGCCGACTACTTTTTTTGATTCAGTCCAAATCCTGGAGTTCCTCTATGAAATTAAAAATATTCTTGTTAATCATTTCTTTTGCTATGTTTAGTACAGTTTATTCTGGTGAACCAGAAGCGCAAACAACTAAAACGGTCGTTAGTATTTTTTCAGTCGAAAAAATGACCTGTAAAATGTGTCATATCACCATAAAAATGGCTATTGAAAAAGTTGAAGGTGTGATCGATGCAAAAGTTGATTATACTACCAAAACAGCAACGGTTAAGTACGATCCAACTATGGCTACACCGAAAGACATCGAACTGGCATCAACCAATGCTGGGTATCCCGCAAAATTACAAGAAGCTTCTTATGAATAAATTAAGTCTAATATCACGTGTTTCAGATAAAGCTGGCATGATAGGTACCATTCTTTCAGCCTTTTCATGCGCAGCATGTTTTCCTGCCATTGCTAGCATTGGAGCCGCTTTGGGTTTTGGATTTTTGTCGCAATGGGAATGGACTATCATTGCAACATGGTTTCCGTTATTTGCAAGTGTAGTTATTGTTGCCAATATATTGGGCTATTTTAGTCACAAGCAATGGCATCGAACAGCATTAGGTCTTATCGGTCCAATATTGGTATTATTGTCACTTTACCCATTTTTCAAATACGCTTGGAGTACCTATGTGACTTATACGGGTATTGCTTTTATGTTGGTATTCTCTATTTGGGATATGCTTTCTTCAAAAAATGTCAAATGTGAAGATGGTGAATGTGAGGTAAAGTCATAATGTCTGATTGTTGCGAACAAAAACAAGATAGTTGTTGTGACTCTAAGCAACCATTGCATGTTGCCATTATTGGTAGTGGCTCGGGAGCTTTTGCGGCAGCTATAAAAGCCGCTGAAGAAGGCGCAAGAGTGACTATTATTGAGGCAGCTGAAGTCATTGGCGGTTGTTGTGTCAATGTGGGTTGTGTGCCTTCAAAAATAATGATTCGTTCTGCACATTTGGCACAACATCAAAGAAGCAACCCCTTTTTTGGGTTAAAAAATCATGAACCCGAGATAACAAGGCCTCTTCTGGCACAACAACAGCAAAGTAGGGTTGATGAATTGCGCAGGGCAAAATATGAAAGTATTTTAGAAAAGAACTCTGCTCTCAGTTTAATTAAGGGCTTTGCAACATTCAAAGATGAACGCACACTTCTTATCAAGAAAGAAAAGGGAATAACACAGGAACTCAGTGCCGATCGCATATTGATTGCAAGCGGTTCTAAGCCCTATATTCCACCGATAAAAGGCATTGAGAATGTGCCTTATTGGACTTCAACCGAAGCTTTGTTTGCGGAAGATTTACCCAAAACATTGGTGGTTGTGGGTTCATCAGTTATTGCTTTAGAATTGGCACAAGCCTACCAGAGGTTGGGTACACAAGTTACATTGTTAGCAAGACACACTCTGTTATATAGTGAAGAACCTGAACTAGGTAAAAAGCTACAAAATATTTTAGAATCCCAAGGCATGACCGTTTTAATTCAGACCCAAGCGCAAAAAGTGTGCTATGAGAATGATATATTTGCTATTGAGTTAAAAAATGAAACAATTCAAGCCGACAAATTATTGATAGCCGCGGGTAGAAATGCCAACACCAATAAATTGAATTTGGAAGCTATTGACTTGGAAACTGATGAAAATGGTGCTGTTATTGTCAATGATAAATTAGAAACAAATATCAAAGACATCTATGCCGTTGGTGATTGTTCTAATATGCCGCAATTTGTTTATGTTGCAGCAGCAGCAGGAACCCGTGCGGCAATAAATATTACGGGTGGTAATGCACAATTGGATCTATCTACTATGCCCGCGGTTATTTTTACCGATCCACAAGTGGCAACCGTTGGCTTAACCGAGCTTCAAGCACAAAAACAAGGTATCAGAACCATTTCTCGCCAATTGGATTTAGAAAATGTCCCGCGTTCATTAGCAAATTTTGAAACCGATGGTTTTATTAAAATGGTAGCTAACGAAGACACCATGCACATTATTGGTGTACAAATACTGGCCGCAGATGGTGGAGAAATGATACAAACAGCAGTGTTAGCGATTCACAATAAAATGACAACAACAGATTTGGCTGGCCAGTTGTTTCCCTATCTAACTATGGTTGAAGGTTTAAAACTTTGTGCTCAAACCTTCGCTAAAGATGTTTCAGAGTTATCTTGTTGCGCAGGGTAATAACTTGTCTGGCGAAATCTAAAATGCGTATGCCCATCCCCTAAGCTGCTATACCTGTCGCATCTTCTCAAATATTTGTTGCAGGATTGGCAGCCGAATTTTGGCTAGTTTATAATGCCCAAATCCCGATAGAGAAAATCACAATGGAAGCACAGGCCCTTAATGCGCCTAAGAAATCCTGAAAAAGTTTCATCACCAATGAGGCGTATTTGGTTTTTGTTGATTCCTTATGCACATCAATGACTTGCACAAAGAATTGCGATTCTATATCGGGATTTGGGAATTAAAAAATCAATTATTTTTCAATTTAGTGTGTTTGCTCTAGAACATGTCCTTATTATGCACCTATCAAATACATTAACAGGTGATTATTATGAAAAACGAAATTAAAAATACTATTAACAATTTATGGTTGGCTGGACTTGGTGTGGCTTCATTGGCACAAAAAGAGTCTGTTAAAGCTTATGATTCTTTAATCAAAGAAGGTAAAACTTTAGAAAAGAAATCTAAAAAAATAAGCAAAGAAGTTTCAACTAAAGCAGAAAAAAGATTCAACAGTATTCGCAAAGTTGCGGACAAGCAATTCAACAAAGTTGAAAATTTGTTCGAAACTAAAATTGAAAGTGTTCTGAAAAAATTGGATATTCCTTCCGTGAAAGACATCAACGGCTTGAGCAAAAAAGTTGACTCTTTGGTTAAGGAAATCAAACAATCAAACACTAAAGCTGCATAATTATTCTTTGAAACGCGTCCCCTATGCAACCAAGGATGGTTGCATTTTATTCAACCCAAATAAGAGAAATCTTGTTTGGGTTTTTATTGTTTCAGAACCTATGAAATTAGGAAAATCACAACAAGCTTGATCGCCAATCAGGAAGTTTTGTTTTTTGTTGGTTCCTTATAGTGCCTTTCTATACCAGAATTAGGGTATAATGCAGGCAATGAAAATCCATTAAAAACATAATTTTATGTCATTACATGTCACAACAAAAGCAGCTGAACGTATCAAAAAATTTATCGAAAAAGACCAACAAGCTATTGGTTTTAAGATTAATATAAAAAAAACAGGTTGTTCAGGCTGGGGATACGAAGTTGAGTTGCCTCATTCTTTGGGTGCCGATGATGTTATTTATGAAGATCAAGGTGTTAAATTGATTGCTTCCAAAGAAACACTCAAGCTTATAGATGGCACCACCATTGATTTTGAACAACAAGGCATCAATCATGTGTTTGTCTATAAAAATCCTAAAGCAACGGGCGAATGCGGTTGTGGTGAAAGTTTTACGGTGTCATAAAGTTTCAAGCAGTGATGGTTTTATTGGTCGCAACTGGCGACTATTTTGGCGTGAAACTCTGGTTCCCAATCTTTCATAAAGTTTCGAGCATCGATATCTTTGCAGTCCAAATCAGTGAGTATAGTCTTAAATAAACCCTTGGCATTTTCGTACTGTTCCAGCTTCAAAAAACGGTTGGCCGCTGTTCTCTTGTTGTTAAGTTCGACTTTTTGACCTGGGCTTAGGTTTTGGTTTTTGATTTCGACTTTTTCCTGCATCATATTCCAAACACCAATACCAATGACTCCAAAAGCAATAATCGCAGACAAGAGATAGATTATTTTCTTGTTGGATTTGTTTTGCACTTGAGAAATGGGCATAAAGCCATGCGTAGTGTTGGAGTTACTGCGATCCAATCGCTTAATCCACTTGTCTAAAATAATCGTCAATTGGTCGGCTGATTGATAACGATCATCAGGAGATTTGGCTAACAGCTTATCTAATATCGGTTGCAAGGCTGATTTTTCTTCAGGAAGAGCGGGTGGAGGTTCGTGTACATGGGCATAACTGATAGCAAAAGTGTCTTCGCCTTCAAATAGTTTTTTGCCGATGAGCATTTCATACATAACAACACCCAAGGCATACAAGTCAGATCGCTCATCAATGTCTTTGCCTAAAGCTCTTTCTGGACTCATGTAGTGAGGTGTGCCCACAACAGCGCCAATACGGGTAAATTCACTGGTTTTTCCTTGAGCCTTGGCGATACCAAAATCCAGTAAAACAGCTTTACCTTCTTCATTAAACATGATGTTTTCAGGTTTAATATCTCGGTGCAATGTTTTTCTTTTGTGCGAATGCGCTAGAGCACTGCTCATATCTTTCATGATGTGCAAGACTTCAATGTCTTGCAGAGTATTTTCGCTAAGCTTTTGTTTTAAATCACCGCCAGGCAATATCTCCATGGCCAAATAATAATTTTGATCGACGACACCACAAGCAAAAACGGTAACAATATTAGGATGGTTGAATTGCGCAACTGTATCCCCTTCGCCCTTCAAATCATCAAGGATTTTCGGGTCGTTATTGTTGGGAGAAACAATTTTTATAGCCACTCTTCTTTTGGGCTCTAATTGTTCGCCCAAATAGACTTTAGCCATACCACCGCGGCCTATTTCTTTGATGAGTTTAAAATTAGGTATATTAAGAAGTTTTTCTGACACTGTTTGACTCGTAAAATTTCAATACACATTCTAACCTCATAATAAAAAATTTGAAAGTGCTACTGCAAACAGAAGCATTTTTTTAATTTAATAATCAATAATAAAACAAGGACATGATAGAATAAAAGTTCCAATGTGCACAGGTACCAATTAAGTATGTTCAATTATTTTGATAACGACAAAGAATCCATGCGAAAAGTTGATACAGCATGGCTAAGAATGGAATCTCCCTCCAATTTAATGATGATCACAGGGATGATGTTTTTGGATAACTTACCTGAGTATCATGCCTTTGTTGAAATGGTGGAGAAGAATTTTTTGAGTTATCGTCGTTTCAAACAAAAAGCAGTGATTAACTCAACAGGAACTTACTGGCAAGACGATGAGTTTTTTGATATAAAAGGTCATATTCGCCGAGTGGCTTTGCCTGGGAATGCAGACTATGCAGAGTTGCAAGATTTTGTCAGTGATTTGGCTTCTTCTCCATTGGATAAATCCAAGCCTCTTTGGCAGTTCCATATTGTCGAAAATTACCAAGAAGGTCCAGTTTTGGTTTCTCGCATACATCATTGTTATGCCGATGGTATCGCACTGATTCAAGTGTTGTTATCCATGACCAGTGCCAGCCGAGAACGCAGTTTGGACTTGAGTCCAGAAAGCAATAATAAAGAATACCACCGTAAGCTAGGCATGCTAAAAAAAGTGGTTAATCCTGCCAAAAAGCAATTCACAAATTCACTAAAATTAGCCAATCAACTGAAAGATATCGGTGTAGAGGCCCTAAAAAACCCAGCTATGATAGAAAAAGGCGTGTCTGAGATTGCTGATATTGCAGGTGAACTCTTTAATGCTTTGACCTTGCCAGATGATCCGCCCTCTATTTTTAAATCACGATTGAGTGTCCGAAAAAATGCAGCTTGGGCCAAATCCATTGAGTTGGGCAAAGTTAAAGCGGTTGCCTATGCTACAGGGACGACAGTAAATGATGTTTTGATATCCAATCTGGCTGGTGCTTTGCGTGAATACATGTTGAAAGTAGGTGAAGATCCCAATGGAATGATTATTAATGCCACAGTACCTGTCAACTTACGACCCTTGGAACACGCAAAAAATTTAGGCAATCATTTTGGTTTGGTCTTTCTTAAATTGCCGATTTACGAAGAAAATCCGTTAAGAAGACTAGAGTTTGTCCACAAGGAAATGAATGAGCTGAAAAAATCCAAACAAGCCATTGTCTCTTTTGGATTGCTGAGTGCTATTGGAATGGCTCCTGCTAAAGTTCAAAACATGTTGCTGGATCAGTTTTCACAAAAAGCAACCACTGTCTTGACCAATGTTCCAGGGCCACAGGTGCCTTTGTACATCAGCGGAGCACAAGTCAATAAAATCATGTTTTGGGTGCCACAAAATGGAACTATTGGTATGGGCATTAGTATTTTGTCCTACAATGGCAAGGTTGAGTTTGGTTTAATTGTCGATAAAAATCTGATATCAGATCCAGAAAATGTTATCAAAGAATTTCCTATGCAGTTTGATAATTTACTTGATTGTTTGATGATGCATCCTTGGGATGGTGAAATTCATGCAGAAATTTTGGAGCCATCATGAATCTTATTCCAGTTCTTTTAAGCAACGATGCAGAGCTTGAATCGCCAAGTTTGACAGAATTTGATTTGTGGGTGGAAACAGTGATTGAGCATCATGGTGAATTTTTTCAGGTGAGTATTGAAATTGTGGATACAACAAGCAGCCAAGACTTGAATAAAACCTACAGAAACAAAGACAGGCCGACTAATGTTCTTTCTTTTCCTTTGGAATTGCCTGACTATGTCGAAGAAGATTTAATCGGTGATTTGGCCATCTGTGCCGAAATTGTCGAACAAGAAGCAGTACAGCAACAAAAAAACAGCAAAGACCACTGGGCACATTTAACTATCCATGGAACCTTGCATTTGTTAGGTTATGACCATATTAATGAGGAAGAGGCCAAAATTATGGAAGCTTTGGAAATTCAACTGTTAAAAAAATTAAACATTGCTAACCCTTATCAGTAGAAGTCGAATGGAAATCCAAACCCGAATACGAAAAGATCAAAGGCTATGACTAAAATAATCGTCGAATGCAACAAATGCAAACATCAATACAAAATTCACAACAAGCGAGTTGGAGAAAAATTTCCTTGTTTTTGTGGAAATTTACTCGCTGTTCCAGCGGTTAAAATTCATGATGCAGCGGTTGTTCGTTGCTCGTCCTGTGGTGGTGCCCGAGGCAAAGACCTTGAGCCGTATTGCCGGTATTGTGGATCTAGTTTTACTTTGCATGAGCGCGATCTCAATACCATTTGTCCACATTGCATGACGCGAATTAGTTCAAAAGCCAAGTTTTGCCACTCATGTTCCACTCCTATTGTTGCGGATTCTGAAGGTTTTGTTAAGACAGACATGCCTTGTCCTTCCTGCGATGGCATTCATTTGCATTCGCGACAATTGCAAGGGCAGTCCTTTAGTGTAAAAGAGTGCGATGAATGTGCTGGTTTGTGGTTGTCTGCCGATGTTTTTCGCCATCTGGAAAAAATGGCGCAGAAAGAATCGGCCTCAGGTGTGCAATCAAAGCCCCAAAACCCCAAAAGCAGTTATCACAACGAGACCATCAACCCAACAAAATTTTATAAAAGATGTCCCCAGTGCCAAGTGGTTATGCATAGAAAAAACTATGCCAATTCCAGTGGAATTGTCATTGATGTCTGTAGTAAACATGGTTTGTGGTTTGATATCCACGAATTGGATGAAATCTTAAACTTTGTCCGTTCAGGATTGTTGCTCAAGCATCAAGAACGGGCCGCAAGAATAGCCAAACAGAAAAGAAAAAGAGCAAAGACATCGGCCGTGCCAATCAGCAAATCTTCTGCTAATACCGTCTATGATATCAGTTCAGCCCGAGGAGATGTATTTGCGGATGTTATTAGTTGGTTGTTGGATTGAAGTTAGCTTATTAATTTTGTCATAAAAAAGGAAATGTCTGTAGTCTCTAAAGAAGACAAATCAAGAGCATGCACACTTTCAACAGGGGAATACTTTAACATCTCTTTATGATGCTCTTGAAGCAACAGTCTAATTTCACTGCTTTCTATAGTGTCGTTTTTGATTTTCATTGTTTAAAAATGTTTCCATTTTCTAACAAGCTGTTATCTATTTTCCTTTTGAGTTTATCATTTTTTCAATAATAGGGTGTAAAATCACTTCCATAGCTAATTGCATTTTCCCACCAGGGACGACTATAGTGTTGCGGCGAGACATAAAGGAGTCTTTGAGCATTGAGCATAAATAGGGAAAGTCGATATCTAAAGCTTGGTAGTCACGAAAGCGAATGACAACCATGGATTCGTCACTCGTTGGGATGTCTCGAGAGATAAAAGGATTGGAGGTGTCAACCAATGATACGCGTTGAAAATTAATGTCAGTATTGGAAAATTGAGGGGTAATAACACCGACATAATCACGCATACGCCGTAAAATAGTATCGGTTACATCTTCGGGCTTGTAGCCGCGTTGGGCGGTGTCCCGATGAATTTTTTGTATCCATTCCAAGTTAACAATGGGCACAACTCCAATTTTTAAATCGGCATTGCTGGCAATGTCAATGTCGTGTTTTTCATTTCTTACCGCACCGTGTAAGCCTTCGTATAACATGAGATCGCTGCCTTTTCCGGCTTCTTCCCAAGGGGTAAATTCACCTGGTTTTTGCCCAAATGGTTCGGCTTCTTCTTCAGAATGAAGATAATAGCGGCGATTACAATAGCCTTTTTTACCATAGGTTTTGAACATATTTTCTAAGTCTTTTAATATATTGGCCTCAAAGCCAAAGTGACTGAAATTACGGCGTTCTTTCTGTGCTTGGCGGACTTTTTTCTTCATTTCTTTGCGATCGTAACGATGAAAAGAATCTCCTTCTACAACAACAGGATTAAGGTTCTGTCGATGAAAAATATGTTCAAAAGCTTTTTTTACGGTTGTAGTGCCAGCACCAGAGGATCCTGTAACTGCAATGATGGGGTGTTGTTTAGACATGATTTTCACCTAAGATTTGTGTTAGTTTTTGGACAGTGATTTCAGTTAAATCTGCAACCACTAGTTCTGCATGACTGAAATCTTGAGCTTGCGTGTATTTATTGGTGGTCACTATGGTTTTTAAATTCGCTTGAAGTGCCGATTGCAAACCCGCGTGAGAGTCTTCAATAGCGATGCATTCCTCGGCTTTTAAACCCAGTTCTTTTAGAGCATAGAGATAAATATCTGCGGCCGGTTTTTTGTTCTCAACTATGTCTCCAGCAGCAATGACATCAAATATTTTTTCACTGTTCTCGCCCAAAGTGTTCTTCAGTAATGTACTGACATTAATGGGAGTCGTTGTTGTTGAAATGGCCAAACGAATGTTTTCTTTTCTGGCTTGATTAATCAAGTCTTTGACTCCGCTTCTTAAAGGGATTTTGCCCTTTTGTAACAGTTCAATATAGTGCTTTGTTTTGCAGGCATGTACATTTTTAATGGCATCATCTGTTAGTGGAAGTGATTTAATGAAATCTGTTTGATAGAATTTTATGCGCTCTTTTCCACCTGTGACAGCGAGTAATTGTCCATAAAGCTTTTCATCCCAGTGCCAATCCAAGCCTTTTTCGGCAAAAGCCAAATTAAAGGCAACACGATGACCATCGCGTTCTGTATCTGCCATAGTGCCATCAACATCAAAAATTATACATTTTAGAGTCATATTGTTGCCTTTTGTTGGTAGTAATGAATCGTTAAACTTTGTACTTATCAGCCATGTCATCCATTGAGATGGGTTTGATTTTTGAGGCATGACCTGCAGCACCAAAAGCTTCAAAACGATCAACACAAATGCCACGCATAGCATCGGTAGCGGCTCTTAAGAATTTACGTGGATCAAAATTACTTGGGTTGTCGTGTAAAAATTTACGCACAGCTCCAGTTGATGCCATTCTCAAATCGGTATCAATATTGACCTTGCGGACACCGTGTTTGATGCCTTCTTGAATTTCTGAGACTGGAACTCCGTAAGTTTCGCCCATTTCTCCACCGTATTCATTGATGATCTTCAGCCATTCTTGAGGCACGGATGAAGAGCCATGCATGACCAAATGAGTATTTGGGATTTTGGCATGAATTTCTTTGATGCGTTGTATCGACAAGACATCGCCTGTGGGAGGCTTGGTGAATTTGTAAGCACCATGCGATGTGCCAATGGCGATAGCTAAGGCATCAACCCCTGTGGCTTCAACAAAATCTTTGGCTTCATCAGGATCAGTTAATAATTGTTCCATGCTCAGTTTTCCTTCTGCACCAGAGCCATCTTCCTCTGCAGCCATGCCTGTTTCTAATGAGCCTAAGCATCCCAGTTCGCCTTCAACAGATGCACCACAGGCATGAGCCATGGCTACAGCTTGCTTGGTGGTTTCGACATTGTATTCAAAACTTGAAGGTGTTTTCATGTCGGCTAACAAGGATCCATCCATCATCACCGAGGTAAACCCTAAATAAAGAGATTGTTGACAGACTGCTGGTGAGGCGCCGTGATCTTGATGCAATACGATTGGAATATCAGGCCATTGTTGCACAGCTGATTGTACCAACCCTTTTATAAAGGAAGGTCCTGCATAATTTCTAGCTCCAGCTGAGCCTTGTAAAATCACAGGGGAATTGGTTTGTTGGGCTGCTTCCATAATTGCATGAATCTGTTCCATATTATTGACATTAAAGGCAGGCATGCCGAAATTGTTCTCTGCTGCATAATCCAATAGTTGTCTTAAAGATATTAAAGCCATATTTGTTACTCCAAATGTTATCGTTAGTTAGCACTTATTAATTCTTTTTGTTCCCACAAAAGAGGGAAGGGTGGTAAGTGTTTATTTTTGTGTTTGTTTTATCTGTGTCTCTCTCTTTGCTAGTTTTGTTAGCTCTTTATTCAACAGAAAACTTTCTGAGTAATAATGAAGCTAACAAAACTAGGCTATAAAGAGGTATATTCATGACTAAAAATGGTGGGAATGTAGCCCATATTGGTTATTTTTTCTGATTAAATTTACTCAATGGAGTGGCCATTAAGCTTCATTTAATCAAAAAAACTATCTCAATGTGCATCTCCATCCCGTCCACTCTTAGTTATGAATATACCTCTAAAGTTATTATTTTAGTTTGTTTACTGCCTTAACAATATTATCGACCGTGAAGCCAAAGTGTTCAAACAAGACGGCACCAGGGGCGGATTCTCCAAATGTATCTTGTGAGATTACCGCGCCATTGAGGCCAACGTATTTGTACCAAAAGTCCCCTTGGCCTGCTTCGACGGCAATACGTTTGGAGACAGCAGCTGGTAATACGCTTTCTTTGTAATTTGCATCTTGGCTATCATAAATATTGCTACAAGGCATGGAAACTACACGAACCTTATCTCCCAACTGTTCGGCGGCTTGCATGGCAATACCAACTTCAGAACCAGTGGCAATAATAATGGTCTCGGGTGTTCCTACTGAATCTTTTAAGATATATCCACCTTTGGAGATGTCAGCAACTTGTTGAGCAGTTCTTTCTTGTTTGTCCGTATTTTGACGAGTAAATGTTAAGCAACTAGGACCATTTTGGCGTTGAATAGCGGACTTCCAAGAAACAACCGATTCAACGGCATCGCACGGACGCCATACATGCATATTGGGAATCAGGCGTAAAGTAGAAGTTTGTTCTACGGGTTGATGGGTTGGCCCATCTTCTCCAACACCTATGGAATCATGGGTATAGACAAACAGACCTTTTATTTTCATTAAAGCGGCCATTCTTAAGGCGTTTCGTGCGTATTCAGAAAACATCAAAAAGGTTGCACCATATGGCGTTAAACCGCCGTGTAACATCATGCCGTTCATCATTGCCGTCATGCCAAATTCACGAACCCCATAAGAAAGATAGTTGCCAGTAAAATCCAATTCACCATCGTTACAGGCTTTTGAGCCTGACCAAAAAGTATTGTTAGATGGAGTTAAGTCGGCAGACCCTCCAAACAAGCCAGGAACCAAAGGCCCTAAGGCTTCTAAGGCATATTTTGAGGCTTTTCGGGTGGGCATGGATTTGGTTTCTGCTTGGGCTTTTTCTACGGCTGCTTGAGCTTTGGCTTCAAAGTCTTCGGGCAGTTCTTTGTTCATGCGTGCAGTATATTCGGCGGCTTTTTCTGGAAATTTTTCCGAGTATTGAGCAAACAGTGTATTCCAATTGGCTTCTTGTTTGGCGCCTTTGGCCTCCGCATTCCAGCCGTCATAGACTTCTTGTGGGATTTCAAAAGCAGGAGCCGTCCATCCAAGAGCTTTGCGTGTGGCTTCGATTTCTTCGGCTCCTAATGGAGCACCGTGGCATTCATGTGATCCTGCTTTGTTGGGAGCGCCTTTGCCAATGACTGTTTTGGCGCAGATAATAGAAGGTTTGTTGTTTTTCTTTTTTGCTTTTTTGATGGCTTTTTTGATGGCTTTAGCATCATGCCCATCGATTTTTTGTACGTGCCAACCATAAGCTTCAAAACGTTTAGCTGTATCATCAGTAAACCAACCATCGACTTCTCCATCAATAGAGATGTTGTTGTCATCGTATATGGCGATAAGTTTGCCTAGTTTTAATGTCCCTGCAAGAGAACAGGCTTCGTGCGATATGCCTTCCATCAAGCAACCATCACCCAAAAAGACATAGGTATGGTGGTCAACAATATCCAAATCTTCTTGATTAAATTCTTGGGCCAGTAATTTTTCTGCCAGCGCCATGCCAACTGCATTGGTAATGCCTTGGCCTAGAGGTCCTGTCGTTGTTTCTACGCCTGGAGTGTAGCCATATTCTGGGTGTCCTGGTGTTTTGGAGTGCAACTGTCTGAAATTTTTGATGTCATCCATTGATAAATCATAGCCAGTAAGATGCAATAAGGAATACATTAACATAGAACCGTGGCCGTTAGAGAGAACAAATCTATCGCGATTGGACCAATCTGGGTTTTTGGGATTGTGGTGCATAAAGTCGTTGTACAAAACCTCAGCTAGATCAGCCATGCCCATCGGTGCGCCAGGATGACCTGAATTGGATTTTTGTATTGCGTCCATGGACAAAACACGGATAGCATTGGCTAGGGTTGCTCTTTTTGACATAATATTTAGTGCTCAAGTGTAATTTAGAGCCCATATTATAGCAGAGTATTAATAAAGAAAAGTCACAATTATTTATATTCAGAATAAGAAATACTTATGAATGTTTAATTGACTTGTTTGTGAAATTCCAAGAATAGCTAACAATCCTTTAGGTTTAAATAATGTCTCTGTTATACTGGTCTTTTTATTAGAGATTTAACCATGAAAAAACTAAAAATCACCTTGGCTAGCTCTGTATTTTTGTTTATGAGTGCTTGTGTGACAATTAATGTCTATTTTCCAGCGGCAGAAGCAGAAGATGCGGCGGAAAAAATCATTAACACTATTATTGGCGATGATGATGGCCAAGGGCAAATTGAAAGCCACAATCCTCAAGGGTTTAATTTCAATCCTTTGAATTGGTTTATTTCTTCAGCTCATGCGCAAGTCAATATCAACATATCATCGGCTGCTATTGTAGAAATTACTAAGCGAATGAAGTCGCGATACGACGATAGTTTAAAAAAATATCTGGATAAGGGTGTGATTGGTTTTTCAAATAAAGGTTTTATTGAGATTGTAGATGCCAAATCACTGGGTTTAAAAGACCGTCAAAAAGCGAAAAAACTCGTGGCTGATGAAAACCGAGATCGCAAAGCTTTGTACCGAGAAATTGCAGTAGCTAACGGCCATGCAGATTGGGAAGAGTCTATTCAATCAGTGTTCGTAAAAAAATGGCTGAAAAAAGCCCATGCGGGATGGAAATACCAAGATGCAGATGGTAATTGGCAAAGCAAATAAGCTAAAATGCCACTTTTTTATTGGCAATTGAAATGGCAAGACAACGCAAAAGAAAGTTAATGGAACAACCTGTTAAGGTTGAAATTGAAGATTTAAGCCATGATGGCCGAGGAATTGCTAGAATTAATGGCAAGGTCATGTTTGTCTCAGGGGCCTTGCCGGGTGAGAAGGTGATGGCTCAGCATGTGGGCGGCTGCAAAAATTTTGAAGAAGGTGTGGCTACAAAGATACTGCAAGCTTCTGAAGATAGAGTGCCAGCAAAGTGCCGTTTTTACGATGTCTGCAATGGCTGTACTATGATGCATTTGTCAGCCGAAAAACAAATAGAGTTCAAACAGAATACCCTAAAGCAAAACTTGCTTAAAATGGCTAAAATAGAACCCGATAATTGGCTTTCACCCTTGACAGATAGTTCGTGGCATTATCGCCGTAGGGCGCGATTGTCAGTAAGATGGGTGATTGCTAAAGACAAAGTATTGGTTGGTTTCCGAGAAAAAAATGGCCGTTATGTTGCCGATATGGACAGTTGTGAAATTTTGAGAGAGCCTTTGGATGGTTTGTTAAAACCCTTGGCTAAAATGATAGAAAAACTTAGAATTCGGCAACATATTGCGCAAATAGAAGCCTCGGTGGCCGATGATGATGTGGCCTTAATTGTTCGACATCTGAAGCCCATTAGTGAGGATGATGAAAAAATCATGCTTGAATTTGCAGAAAAGCACAATGTAAGGTTGTATTCACAATCAAAAGGCCCCAAAACTATCTTTGAAATGAACAAAAAAGGTTCTAGGCCCTTGTATTTTGATATGCAAGATTCTGGCATTCGTATGCAGTTCCTGCCCAGTGACTTTATTCAAGTCAATGCTGGCATGAACGAAAAGATGATTGCTCAAGCCATGCGCTTATTGGATGTCCAAAAAGAAGATGTTATCTTGGATTTGTTTTGTGGTTTAGGAAATTTTACTTTGCCTCTGGCAAAAAAAGTGAAAAGAATAATCGGTATAGAAGGTGAAAAATCCTTGGTTGAACGAGCACAGCACAATGCTAAGCTCAATACTATTGAAAATGTAGAATTCCAAGTGGCTGATTTAAGGAAAGAGCACCGTGATTCTGAGTGGTTTAAGCAAGAATACACCAAGGTCTTAATTGACCCACCTCGCAGTGGTGCTTGGGAAATTTTACCCTTGATAGCACAAACAAAAGCCAGAACATTGCTGTATGTTTCTTGTCATCCAGCAAGTTTGGCCAGAGATGCAGGAAGGTTAGTGCATGAATTTGGTTTTAAAATGCTTGATGCAGGCGTGATGGACATGTTTCCTCATACCTCGCATGTTGAGTCCATGGCCTTGTTTGTTCGATGATGTTTCGAAGTCATTGTTCGCAGTGAATGATGGTCGTTTTTTATTCAATGAGAATTATATGAAATTATTGGCATTAATACTGGCCTATTTGGTCAGCCATCAATTAAAACAACCGCAAAGATTTCGAAGCTTTACTTGGTTTAAAAAGTGGTCTCAGTGGTTTGAAAAACAAGCACAGCTATCCAATAAGGAGCTTTTGCTATTATTAATAATTGCTATTCCTGTAGCGCTTATAAGCTTTATTTTGATGAATATATTTGATTCTTCCTTAGGTATGCTAGTTGTATCTATTCTGGTGCTTAGTTATTGCATTGGACCAGAAAGCTTGGAAGAAGAAGTGGAAAGTCAAAAAGTTCGTTCAAAATTAACAGTGAAAAAGGAGGATTCGGTAGCGGTACTCATTAAAAAAATGACCCAAGCCTCACTTAAACGCTGGTTTGGAATTTTCTTTTGGTATTTACTGTTAGGGATTGTCGGTGCGCTAATGTACCGTTTGGCCGAGCGTTTGGATGCAGGTTTGGCGGAAACGGACTCTAAAAAACCAGTCATTACAAAGTTTTTGCACATACTCAATTATCCCGTTTCATGGTTTATGGTGGTGTCTTTGGCTATAGCCAGTGACTTTGAGAGGATTTATAAAAAATGCAAACCGTTTATGACCTTAGACAATATTAAGAAAATGGACGATTCCTTTTTATACAGTGCGGCTGATTTTGCAGTAGAAAATTGCGAAGTAGAAGAGGATGACAAAAAAAATATTGAACAAGTCACAATCAGTGTGTTAAAAAGGATGCTAGTTGTCTGGTTGGTTTTTGCAGCAATTTTAGTAATTTTAGCCGTTTGAGGGCCGTTAATATGTATAAGTATTTAGTTTTATTGTTTTTTATCGTTGTTTTTTCTGGGTCTGCCGACGCTAAGAAAAAGCTTTACAAATGGGTGGATGAGAATGGCAATGTTACTTACAGTGACCAGGTTCCGCCCAGTCAAATAAAAATCAAACACGAGGAATTAAATGAGCAAGGTGTGGTCGTAGAAAAAGTAAGAAATGCTCGAACGAAAGAAGAAATTGCAGCTGATAAGGAAAAAAAGCGGCTGTTAAGAGAAGAGGAAAAACGCCAAAAAGCACTGGAAAAGCAAAGGCTGAATATCATTAAGTCTTATACAAATGAATCAGAAATTAATCGTCTTAAAGATGAGCGTCTTTCAGCCTTGGAAAGAAACATTGAATTGGCAAAACAAAGTTTGGACTTTCAAAGGACGAGCCGGGAACAATTGCTGTCCATGGCTGCTGACAACGAAAGAAGTGGTGTAGAAATATCAAAAGCATTGAAATCAAGAATTGTAGCAGTAGAAGAAAAAATAGAATACCAAATTAAATTCATTCAAGTTAAGAAGTCTGAAATTGCTAAAGTGAAAGAAAAATTTGCCAACGATATAAAAATTTATCGCGAAGCAACTCAGGGTAAGTAAGTACTTGAGTGAGTGACTAAGACTATCTCCGTCAAGTATCATTGGTGATGAAGATTTTTGAGAGTTTCTTAGGCGCATTAAGGGGCTTGTACTCTCATTGTGATTTTCTATATCGGTATTTGGGTACTAAGTAACGGAATCAAACTAATTAGCTTGATAAAAAAGATAAACACACTATATTACTGGATTAATATTTTATCATTGCATAAAATACCATTCGATTTTTAAACAGACACCATAGGGGTACAAAGTAACATGAGCGATTATGAAAAACGCGTAAAAGACATTATAGTAGAGCAACTTGATTTGGATGTAGAAGTATCTGAGTTGAATAACAGTTCATCTTTTGTTGACGATTTGGGAGCCGATTCTTTAGACACCGTTGAGTTGGTGATGGCACTGGAAGAAGAATTCGATTGTGAAATTCCAGAATCAGATGCAGACAAAATCACAACAGTTCAACAAGCTATTGATTACGTGACAGCTAACGCTTAAGTCCAAATTGCTAAAATCCAAATCCCAATAGAGAAAACACAATGATAGTGCAAGTTGTTCTTAGGTCTAAGAAATCAGTAAAAAGTATCCTCAGCAATGAGACGACTTTGATTTGTATAAGTTCCTTATGCGGAACAACTGAATGCACTGTAGATTACGTTTCTCTATCAAGATTTGGGTAAAAACAATTTTTGTTGAAAAATAGAAAAGCTGCGTGTTAAAACGTGGCTTTTTTTTGGTTATGAGGTCAAAGAACCTCCTTTTCATTTCTCATTTAAGGGGATAAAAGCATGAGCAAAAGAAGAGTAGTGGTCACAGGAATGGGCATAGTCTCACCTGTTGGGCATTCGTTACAAACAGCTTGGAAAAACATCACCGAAGGCAAAAGTGGCATTGATCAGTTAAGTCATTTCGATACGGAAGGCTTTGCTTGTACTATAGCGGGTGAAATTCGAGATCTTGATGTTGATAATTACATAAAAAAGAAAGATTCACGCAAGATGGATCCCTTTATGCATTATGGTATTATCGCTGGAGTTGATGCTATTAATGATGCTAACTTGGAAATAAACGAAGACAATGCAGAGCGTATTGGTGTTTATGTTGCAGCAGGAATTGGTGGTATTTATGGCATCCAAAAAACCACAGAAACATGGATGAAAAAAGGTCCAAGAAGAATTTCACCTTTTTTTGTACCCAGTACCATTATTAATATGGCAGCGGGTCATTTGTCCATTATGTACGGTATTAAAGGGCCTAATTTATCGGTGGTGACGGCCTGTTCCACAGCAACGCATAATATCGGTATGGGTATGCGAACTATTGCATACGGTGATGCTGATGTAATGATATGTGGAGGCTGTGAATATGCGACAACTCCATTGGCTATCGGTGGTTTTTCGTCCGCCAAAGCTTTATCAACACGCAATGATGATCCAACAAAAGCCTCACGGCCTTGGGATCAAGATCGTGATGGATTTGTATTGGGTGATGGTGCTGGGGTGTTAGTGTTAGAAGAATATCAGCATGCAAAAGCCCGAGGTGCGAAAATATACGGAGAAGTCAAAGGTTTTGGCATGAGTTCGGATGCGTATCACATCACATCTCCTTCTCCTGGTGGCGAAGGTGCCGCACGTTGCATGGTCAATGCTATGAAAGATGCGCAAATTAATACTGATGAAATCGATTACATCAATGCTCACGGTACCTCGACACCCTTGGGTGACCGTGGTGAAAGTGATGCGGTAAAAAAAGCTCTGGGAGAACACGCTTACCAAACACCAGTGGGTTCGACAAAGTCCATGACTGGTCATTTGTTGGGGGCAGCTGGTGGAGTCGAAGCGATTTTTAGCCTCTTAGCTATGCAAGACAATATAATGCCAGGAACAATCAATCTGGACAATCCAGGGGAAGGCTGTGATTTGGATTATATTGCCAACACCTCACGGGATGCTAATGTTTCTGTTGCCATGTCCAACTCTTTTGGGTTTGGTGGAACCAATGCGACGCTGATTTTTAAAAAAATATAAAAGGTGAAGAAATACTATCGTGCCAAGCTAAAAGATAAACCCGATTTAATTGGCTTGGCTCGCTGTTTTCCAGATAAATTTCCTGCGCTGTTAGCCAGCAATACCAAAAACAAGCACACAGGAAGATACAGTTTGTTGTTTGCGGCCAGCAAAAAAATCATTCATGCTTACAACCAAAAGCAGCTGCGCAAAATGTTTGACAAAATTGATCGGCCGATTCAGCGTTCTAATGGCAAGGAATATCCGCTGCCCTTTTATTCAGGTTGGTTTTTGTACCTCAGTTATGGCAGTATCAAGGCATGGGAAAACTCCCTCAAAGATATTCAGCATCCCCAAAAACAAGCTCTTGGAATTGCAATTCGTTGCAAATCGGCGGTGATTATAGATCATATTGAAGACCGTTCTTATGTTGTAGGGCAATCTAAAAAGCAGATTAAGAAACTTAGAAAAAAAATAAAAAAACTAACAGCTAGAAAGATCCATTTTAAAAATCATCTAAGTTTACAAGACGATGATGTTCAGGCTTATATAAAAAATGTTGAAAGAGCCAAACAGTACATTCGACAAGGTGATGTCTATCAAGTTAATTTGGCACGAAAGTGGCAGGTTCACTCGGACAAAAAAATAGACGGATTGGAACTTTATACAACATTGTCACAGCACAATCCAGCTCCGTTTGCTGGTTTTTTTCACAGCAAAAACTTCTCTGTCATAAGCTCATCCCCTGAGCGCTTAGTAAAAGTTGCACATTCCATTATTGAATCTCGTCCGATAGCAGGCACACGCCCCAGACATGCCGACAAACAAAAGGACCAAGAACTCATAGAAGAGTTGATCAACCACCCAAAAGAGCAAGCAGAACACATTATGTTAATCGATTTGGAGCGCAATGATCTGGGTCGAGTCAGTGAAGTTGGCAGTGTTAAAGTTGATGAATTTATGGTGGTAGAATCCTATGCAAAGGTTCATCACATTGTTTCCAATGTTGTTGGAAAGCTACAGAAGAACAGCTGTTTTGTTGATGTGATAAAAGCTACTTTTCCAGGAGGAACCATTACAGGGTGTCCCAAAATACGATGCATGCAAATCATTGATGAGTTGGAGTCATCTGCTCGCGGTGCCTACACAGGGTCAATGGGTTATTTGTGCCATTCGGGAAAAATGGATCTGAATATATTAATTCGCAGCTTTACTCTCAGCCATAACACCTTAAGTTTTCATGCCGGTGCAGGAATTGTTTATGATTCCATCGCAGAAAATGAAGCACAAGAATCCAAGCACAAAGCTCAAGCCTTGATTAATAGTTTATAGAAAAAGCTACGATTCCTTTCTCGGTCAGGCACTATTTGTCTTCTTCATAAGGATATTTAACATGCCCCAAGCGTACTAAAAAGACCGCGATGGTTAAAACCAACAAAGTAGTGCCAATACCTAACATGTCCCATGGATTGAGTTCTTTAGAACCGAGAATAATATAACGTGCTAATGCCACTATGGCAATGTAGATAGGAAAACGCACAGGAAGCATGTTCTTTTGATAATAAATACCAATCATGGTGATGACTTCTAGATAAATGAATAGCAACAATAAATCACTTAAAGCCACTTTTTCATTCACGACCATCACCCAAACTTCCTGACCAATGGCAATGACAGTAGCGATAGAAATAATAATTAAACCCGTTATTTCTAAAACTTTAAGACCTTTTTGAAAAATATTGTCGCCAGTATTCATGTTTTTTTACCGTTTTAGGTTAAAGTAATTTTTGCAAATTTTCGTTTGCCAACTTGGAATATAGCTTGAGTTCCCACTTGGATACTTTGTCGAGGGTCTGAAACTTTTTCTCCGTTAATGCTCACAGCATTTTGTTTGACCATACGCATGGCATCAGAAGTGCTTACACACAAGCCTGCATTTTTAAGCAATAAGGCTAAGCCCATTTCTCCATTTTCGCTGCTGATCTCCAACTCTGCAATATCATCAGGAATAGCGCCTTTTTGAAACTGATTTTTAAAACCATCAAGCGCCGCTTTTGCTGCATCTGCATCATGAAAGCGTTCGACAATTTCTAGGCCGAGGACAAATTTCACATCACGCGGATTTTTTCCATCACGCATTTCTTGTTTCAATTTAGAAATTTCGGCATTGGACTTAAAGCTTAGCAAATCGAAGTAGCGCCACATGAGTTCATCTGAGATGGACATTATTTTTCCAAACATGTCTTTCGGCTTGTCTTCAATACCAATGTAATTGCCCAATGATTTGGACATTTTTTGTACGCCATCCAAGCCTTCTAGCAGTGGCATGGTTAAGACCACTTGAGGCTCTTGGCCAAACTGACTTTGCAAAGAGCGACCCATGAGTAAATTAAAGGTTTGATCGGTGCCGCCTAATTCTACATCGGCCTTCATGGCAACAGAATCATAGCCTTGCACCAAAGGGTACATGAATTCGTGAATAGCAATTGCTTGATGTGAGCCAAAACGCTTAGAAAAATCATCTCTTTCTAGCATCCGTGCAACTGTGTATCGCGATGCAAGATCAATCATGCCAGCAGAACCTAACTTGCTCATCCATGTCGAATTAAAAGCGATTTTGGTTTTGTCTTTGTCCAGTATTTTGAAAATTTGCTGTTCGTAAGTTTTGGCATTTTCGTTGACCTGATCGCGGGTTAAAATTTTGCGCGTTGCATTTTTTCCAGTCGGATCACCAATCATGCCAGTAAAATCACCAATCAAAAAAGTAACATCATGCCCCAATTGTTGGAATTGTGCCATTTTGTTGATTAATACAGTGTGGCCAATGTGCAGGTCTGGAGCGGTGGGATCAAATCCAGCTTTGATATGCAGTGGTTTGCCTTTTTTGAGCTTTTTTTCCAGTTCTTCGAGTTTGATGACTTCTTCAGTGCCACGGGTCAGCAACTCTATTGATTCTTGTATTGACATTCAGTTTCCTAGCTTGGTGGTAAAAACATCTCATTTTAACTGAATTATTGATTTAAAAGAAAGCAAGTATTGACGAAATTGGACAACTAATATATCTTTGTTTGCGTTTTAACAGAAATGACAAGAACTTTGAGAAATAAATCACCACAAGCCGTTTTTAAAAACAGCACTCAACCTTCGCACCTCTCTTCCTTTTTAAACTCTTCATTTGTGACGCATTTATTTCAAAACAAGACGAAGTGGTTGCTGGGTTTTTCCGTTGCAGTCCTTTTTAGTGTTGTGATCGGTATTAACAGTCAAAGTAAAGCTGTAGCAGCAAGCCTCTCTGACAACAAGCTGCACCAATTGAGCCTAGAAATACCAGCAGCTCCCTTGGTTAGCTTAACTGCTGATATAGCCGCTCAAGACAAAACCACTTGGCAACAAGTGACCGTTAAAAAAGGCCAAACCCTGTCCAGTATTTTTGATCAACTCGATTTAAGTCAGACACTGCTGTATAAAATTGTTCACACCAATAAAAAAGCAAAACAACTCACAAAAATTTATCCAGGGGCTGTCATCAAAATCGCCCGAGATGAAAAACAGCAATTCTCCCAACTGAAATATAAATTTTCGGCCACCGATGAACTTGTGGTTAAAAAAAATGCTGATGAGCTGACCGCTGAAATTGTTCAACATTCAACGGAAGTCAATGTTTTTACCGTTCATGGTGTTATTTCTGGCTCTTTGTTTAATGCGGGAAAAAAAGCAGGATTAACCGATGCTATGGTGATGAACTTGGCCAATATTTTTGCTTGGGATATTGATTTTATTTTAGATATTCGTGCTGGTGATAGTTTTAGTCTCATCTACGAAAAAATTTACCAAGATGGCGAGTTTTTACGTGACGGTAAAATATTAGCGGCATCCTTTACCAATCAGGGCGATGATTATAGAGCTGTAGTATTTGATGATGGTAATGGCGATAGTTATTACAACCCCGAAGGCAGAAATATGAAAAAAGCCTTTTTACGCGCACCGCTGAATTTTTCTTATATCTCGTCAAATTTCAACCCCAAACGCTTTCATCCCATTCAGAAGCGTGTCAAACCTCACCGAGGTATTGATTACCGCGCTCCAAAAGGAACACCTGTTGTCGCCGCAGGAAATGGCGTTGTTACAAAGTCGGGTTACAACAAGTACAATGGAAATTATGTTTTTATTAAACATCCCAATGGTATCGTCACCAAGTATTTGCACTTTACTAAAAAATACGTCAAAAAAAGACAGCATGTCAAACAAGGGCAGACCATTGGTACAGTAGGTTCAACAGGCATGGCAACTGCGGCACATTTGCATTATGAATTTGTACTCAATGGCGTGCACAGAAATCCCAAAACGGTTAAATTACCCAAAGCCAGCCCCTTAAAAAAGAACAAAATGCCAGCTTTTCAAGCCTATGCAACACCGATGCTTTCGCAGCTGGAAAGTATCAATGTTTCAGTGAAAAATATCGCTTTGGATGAAAGTGAAAGTAAGGAAAACAAAGAAAGCAAAAGCTCTTGAGTTATTATATAGGATTGTTGTCAGGAACCAGTGTTGATGGAATAGATGCTGCCATTGTTTCTATTCAAGCAGGTCAAATTGAGCTGGTTTTGACCCATCAGCAGGCTTTTTCTTCGCAGCTTAGGACAGACCTTCAGCACATCATCAGTTCTCAGAGTCTGACATTGCAAAAGCTTTCTGAAGTGGATTCCTTACTGGCTTTTGAGTTTTCTCAGGCTGCTGATATTCTTATTCAAAATTCAACACTAGAAAAAAAAGACATCAAGGCCATCGGTTCGCATGGGCAGACCATTTTTCATCAGCCCAAGGGCAATCATGCCAATACTTTGCAAATTGGTTCGGCGCATAAGATTGCCGCAAATTTGGGTATTTCCGTGGTCAGTCAATTTAGAAATTTAGACATGGCATATGGCGGACAAGGGGCTCCTTTGGCTCCTATTATTCACCAAGAGTTATTCGCCCAACAGGATTTCAATTCTGCAATTATTAATTTAGGCGGTATTGCTAACATCAGCTTGGTCGGAAAAGATTACCCTCAGCCCATTGGTTTTGATACGGGTCCTGCGAATTGTTTGCTGGATGAATGGATAAGTATTCACCAACAAAAAGACTACGATGAAAAGGGTCAATGGGCCGCCCAAGGCCAGATGCAAAAAGAGCTGTTGGCACAAATGCTTGCCGATGATTATTTTCAACAGTCCGCACCGAAAAGCACTGGTCGTGAATATTTTAATTACCGTTGGTATGAAAATTTTAAAGAACAATTCAAAACATGTTCAGCCGTTGATATTCAAGCCACACTTGCACATTTGGTTGCTGCTTCAATCGCTCAAGCCATTTATCAACAAGATCATCAGATTGATGAGGTGATAGTGATGGGAGGAGGAGCCAAAAATACCTTTGTTAAACGCTTAATAGAAGAATACAGCCAAATCAAAACGAAAACTTCTACTGAAATGGGCCGAGATGGCGACTGGATTGAAGCGATGTTGTTTGCATATTTGGCTTACAAACGTGTCAATAATGAAAAAATTAGCTTGCAATCAATCACTGGTTCTTCCACAGCACTTTATGTTGGTGATGTGGTTAGAGTTGGATAAATAATTTACTTAGATTTGCCTCAAAGCTCATGGTATAATCGCGTCCATGACAATTATCAAAAACACAATTCTTACCGAGTCCTCCGAGTTTCATGAAAACTACCAATTTATGCATCAATTGGTGGACGAATTAAATGACAAAACAGCCGCCATATCTTTAGGAGGTTCAGAAAAATCACGACAAAGACATCAGTCTCGAGACAAGCTTTTAGTACGTGATAGAATCCATACACTGATTGACAAAGGCAGTCCATTTTTGGAGCTTTCAGCACTGGCGGCCAATGGCTTGTATAAGGATGCAGCACCAGCGGCAGGTGTTGTCACCGGTATTGGTGTTGTGCAAGGACAAAATGTTATTATTGTGGCCAATGATGCAACGGTCAAAGGCGGGACGTATTTCCCCCTCACGGTCAAAAAACATTTGCGCGCTCAAGAAATTGCTTTAGAAAACCATTTGCCTTGCATTTATTTGGTTGATTCTGGTGGTGCATTTTTACCCTTACAAGACGAAGTGTTTCCTGATAAGGAGCATTTTGGTCGCATATTTTACAATCAAGCACAACTTTCGGCCAAAAATATCCCGCAAATTGCCGTTGTCATGGGCTCTTGCACTGCTGGAGGTGCTTATGTACCAGCCATGTGTGATGAAGCGGTTATTGTCAAAGAACAAGGCACAATATTTTTGGGTGGGCCTCCTTTGGTCAAAGCCGCGACAGGTGAAATTGTTGATGCTGAAACTCTGGGTGGAGCCGAGGTGCACTCTTCTATTTCTGGAGTAACGGATCATTTTGCCGAAGATGATCAGCACGCTTTAGAAATTACACGTTCTATCGTCAAATATTTTAATCGCGAACCTCACAATTGGCTAAAGAAACAAGAAAGCAAATCCCCGCTTTACGATCAGAACGAATTGTATGGAATAGTTCCACAAAGCACCCGCACTCCGTATGATATTCGACAAATCATTGCGCGTATCGTTGATGGTTCAGAGTTTCAAGAGTTCAAAGCCAAATATGGCACGACATTAATCACTGGTTTTGCCCATATTTACGGCAATCCAGTAGGTATTGTGGCTAACAATGGTATTCTTTTTTCAGAATCTGCACTCAAAGGTGCGCATTTTATCGAACTGTGCAACCAACGAAATATTCCCTTGGTCTTTTTGCAAAACATCACTGGTTTTATGGTTGGTAAAGAATACGAGCACAAGGGCATTGCAAAAAATGGTGCAAAAATGGTCACTGCGGTTGCTTGTGCCAGTGTGCCAAAATACACGGTGGTGATTGGCGGTTCATTTGGTGCGGGCAATTATGCCATGAATGGTCGAGCTTATGGCGGACGTTTTTTGTGGATGTGGCCCAATGCTCGAATTTCTGTTATGGGAGGAGAACAAGCTGCTTCCGTATTAACCACTATCAAACAAGATGGCATGGACAAGCACGATATTGACTGGGATGAAACAGAAAAACAAGCCGAATACGACAAAATAAAACAACTTTACGAAGACCAAGGCTCGCCCTATTATTCAACAGCCAGACTCTGGGATGATGGCATTATCAATCCCTTAGATACCCGCAAAGTTATAGGTTTGGCTATAGAAGCCGGTTTGAATGCTGCCATTGAAGAGACAAAATACGGTGTTTTTAGGATGTAATAGGTGTTTCTGTTTTGTATCAGCTTGTTTTTAAACAGTAAAGATTTGTTTGGTTATTGGCGATCATAATTTGGCATTTTGGATTTAATGAAATGAATGTAACAATAAAAGTATCAAAAAATATCAATCAAGAGGAAGTCATTCGGCTTTATCGTGCTAATCAATGGAGCTCAGCGGATAAGCCAGATGATTTGCTTCATGCTTTGCAACATTCTCATACACTTGTCACAGCACGTGATAATGGCCAACTTATTGGTCTTGCCAATGCCATATCTGATGGATATTTGATGGTGTATTATCCTCATATGTTGGTACTTCCTGAATATCAGGGAAAAGGAGTCGGTCATTTGATTATGGCTAAGATGCAGGAGAAATATAAGGATTTCCATATGCAAATGTTAACAGCAGATGGCAAAGCGATTGATTTTTATGAAAAACTTGGTTTTGAAAAAGCTGGGAAAACCCAGTCCATGTGGATTTATAAAGGTGATGAACATTGAGTCCTTGTATGTGCTCAAACAGCTTTTGGTTTAAACCCAAATCGTGATATAGAAAATCACATCACAATGAGAGCGCAAGCCTTAATGTGCCCAAGAAATCCTCAAAAAGCTTCATCACCAATAGGGTCGATTATTTTATACAAGATTAGAATCCATTTTTTAAAAATATTCGACCTAGGTGTATTTGGTTTTTGTGAATTCCTTATGCGCTTCAATTGCTTGCACTCTTAATCGCGATTCTATATCGGGGTTTGGGACAAAGATAATTAATCTTGACTCTAAAATTCTTTTGAAATTCTTAACCAATAAAAACGCCCCGTTCCATTGTACAAATATGTTTGATAACTGTTGGTAGAATTAACAGATAGAGGGGGTGTTTTATCAAAAATATTTTCTATACCTAAGGTGACTGATGTTTGAAATTGGGACAAGGTATAACTTAAATTAATGTCTTGAAATGCAGCTCCAGCGGCGTGTCTTTTATTGAATACTGTGCTTTGATTGCTGTCCGTATTGTAAGTACACCAACTAAAATCTTCGGCAACCACTCCGCCGGCAGCTGCAGGGTTATTATTGGGACGAATGTTGTTTTGACTGATGTTACAACTCTCCTCAAAGCCAGAAACATAACGTATTTGATAATTAAAGTTCCAGTTGTTTTTGTCGATACCCAAGGACAAATTGGACTTTAGTCGGGGTAACTCTGTTCTGTTGTTTTCAAGTGTTAAAAAGTTTGTAGTGATATAAGAACCATTCGAGTCATTGATTTGACTGAACTTGGATTCGTACATGTAACTGTTTTGCCAATGGATGCTAAAATCAGCAAAATCTGTAGTCACAGTAGAGATTATGGACAGGTCTAAGCCCGATGTTTTGGTGACTCCATCATTGGCATAACTTGTATTCAATGCTGTTGCATAAAATGGTTCGGAATCCATCCGTGTAATTCTGTCACAATAGGTATCCCCAGAGTAGGCACATGCTCTAAGGATGCGAGCACCTGAAATTTGACTGACAGTATTCTCTATTTTTTGTGAAAATACTCGAGCATTTAATAGGAGGCCATCAAAATTTTCAGGCTGGTAATTTATATTAAATTGCAAGGATTCAGATTTTTCAAGATTTAAATTGTTGTTTCCTGAAAAGTTGATTGTGGGGATTGCCTCGTTATTTGAAGCAACATAGCCTGTAGGGCAACCTGGTAAAGAAGCATCATTATCGCAAGGGTCAATAACATTTTGACTGCGCATGATTGATGAATCTCTGTAGAGTGCAATTAAACTAGGAGCTCTTCTGTTTATAGAATAATCAAGATCGAATTTTAGAGAATTTATGGGCGAATAACTTAAGCCTAATGCTCCAGAAAACTCACCACTGGTGAAATTAAATTTAGAATAACGGGATGATAATTGCATGCTTAAAGACTGGCCTTTATCATTGTTAATTAATGGTATGGCGAGACGAGCAGAAAACTCGTTAACATGAGTATTGCCGTCTGTATTCCCTTGATAATTATTGTTAATATCGAGTTGATCCCAACGTTTGTCGACGCTTTGCTTTCTGTATTGGTAATTTAGATTGAGATGTAAGGCTCCAGCAGGAAGCTCTTTGATATCACTATTCACTTGGGCAGAGAAAACATCGAGATTACTATCACTTTGACTGCGTGTATTGGTCATAATTGCGTTGAGCATCTCTGTTGTGATTGTTCCTTCTCCGCTAAATAGGTTTAGCGGCACACAACTAGGGTCTGACACACAGGAGTTACTCAAAACGCCCTGAACTTGACGTAAATCCACCAAGTTATCTCCAGTTCTGACCTCATCCCTGCGAGAGTTAACGTATTCTACAGTCCAATCCCAATTGTTTTCAGTCCCAAATGATCCTTCAAGACCGACATTAAAATGGAAGGAGTCAACATTGGAATTGAAAATGCGATTACCAGCTTCGGTTAAGCGGCGCCCAATTAAGTAAATATAGGATCCAGGGATATCAACTCCATAAGGGTTGTAAGGATTGTCGCCTCCTATACCGATAAACCCCATTCCTGGTAATCTATCTATAGAAGTTCCAAAGGAAAGAGCTTGTGGAGCTAATTGCTGTTGCGCTTGGCGGCGGTTGAATAAAAAATCTGCATGAATTTTAGTGCTATCATTGATTTGGTACTTTCCATTGAGGTATATGGACTTTCTTTCTTGAGGCGTTAATAAATAATTATCAGGAGCATAGTTGTAGCGCAAATCTGAGTTAAAGGGAATTAAGTCAGGGTCATCTGCTGTGCTCCAACCATTTGAACCTGGAGCGGTTGTAGCATTCACAAGAGAAAAATCGATGGGAGAAAATAAAAAAAAGCGGCCTTGTGGTGTACTTAAACTTCCCCGGGTGTTGCCAGTTCCAAATAGTGGAAGAGCAGAAATGTTTCTATCTCCTGCAAGAATAGGAGTGTTTTTTGAGTATTCTGCATTAAAAAACAGACTGGATTTTTCAGTTGTTTTACCAGCTGAAACCGCGTAGTTTTGAGTTTCGGCATCTCCACGGCTTGATTTTCCATAATAACTGCTTGCCTTTATTCCTGTAAAATCAGTATTGGTGATAATGTTGATAACACCTGCAATAGCATCTGTTGCATATTTATTGTTGGGGTTTCCTCGGCTAATTTCAATTTGTTTTACTATGGATATAGGAACTCCAGTAAAATCATAAGAGCCATTAACACTTGTGGCTATTCTGTTTCCATTCAGTAAGACTAATACTCTGTTACTAGCTAAATTACCTATGTTGACAGTGGTAGAACCATCTCCATTATTGTTGTTAAACTGGTTTTGCGATAAGCCGCGGGTTAGAGCCAATTCATTAATAACGTCTCCAAGAGAGGTGAGCCCTGATAGCTGGATTTGTTGCTGTTTAATGATTTGAGTAAATGCGGGATTGTTAATGGGGAATTCACTTTCTGGAGTTGCATAGGCAACCATACAGCTAAATGTGCTGGTTAACAAAACTTGTTTGATGTGTTTGGCTATTTTATTTCTTTTTAGTGAGATTTGCGCGAAGGTATCAGTTTTAGTCATAGTCTAATTTTTCCATTGAGTTAATATATATCTTCCTCATGCTTCTTTTTATTGAGCTTCATGGGAATAGTTATAATGCATAGTGTTTCCCTGTTATATAACGGGATTAGTTTCATTTTAGCAGCAAAGTTATGACTTGTCATTTATTTAGTAAAGAATTAGTAGGTTGGGATTGGTGCATGATAATTATGAGAATTTCTATATGCGAATGTTAGCAACTGATGGCAAAACGATAGATTTTATGAAATACTTGGTTTTGAAAAAGCAGAGCAAACCCAGTCTGTTTGGACTTGGGCGTCTAAAAATAAATCAACACTAAACCGAGATATGCTGAATAATTATAGTTCTTATTTAATAGCATTTTCGTAATTCTTTTTTCTAAATTTTATTTTAGGGTATAATATTCGCATGAAAAATATCTCAATATACAAAACCATCAAAGTCACAACCGACAAACAAGGTGTGACAGCCGTAATCATGTCTCGGCCAGAAGTGCACAATGCTTTTAATGCTGAAATGATTGTTGAATTAACTTCGGCTTTTGAAGCCTTGGAAAAAAATCCAGAAACAAAAATCATTGTACTGCAATCAGAAGGCGAGTCCTTTTCTGCGGGAGCAGACATTAACTGGATGAAAGACATGGTCAAAGCGACTCAAGCTGAAAACCAAGAAGATTCTTTAAAGCTAGCCACATTAATGCGAACCATAAACTTTTGCGGCAAAGCCGTGATTGCTAAAGTGCAGGGCTTGGCTTTAGGCGGTGGTGTCGGATTAATCGCTTGTTGCGATATTGTGATTGCAAATGAACAGGCTAAATTTGGTTTAACCGAGGCAAAACTCGGGCTTGTACCGGCTGTTATTTCTCCTTATGTGGTTGATGCGATTTCGGCCAGACACTCCCGTCGTTATTTTCAAACAGCAGAAATATTCAGTGCGCAAAAAGGCTACCAAATGGGATTGATTTCAGAAATTTGTCCGTTGGAGCAATTGGACGAATTTGTCAACAAACAAATAAAGTTTTTATTGTCAACGGGACCCAGTGCCAAATTAATCAGCAAAAAATTGGTGCACTCTGTTGTTTCCAGAACCGTTCCGCAACAAAAAAAGCTAGACAATTACACCACGCAAGTGATTGCCTCAGTTCGCGTTTCTCCCGAGGGACAGCACGGACTTAAATCATTTTTGGATAAGAAAAAACCTAAGTGGGATTGATTTGGTTTATAAATAACCCATGATGAAATACAAAGCAAGCTGCCATTGCCAAGCCATAAAATTTGAATTTGAGAGCGAAAAAATCGTTTCCGCACTGCAATGCAACTGTTCTATTTGTATTCGAAAAAATGCCATTATGTCAAAAGATTATATAGAGGCGCGTCACTTTAATTTAATCACAGGAAAAGATGACCTGTCGGTGTATAAGTGGGGAGATAAGGACGTTAATCACTATTTTTGTAAACACTGTGGAATCTATCCTTTTCATGATACTATTGATCAAGCAGGAAGATTCAGAGTTAATCTGGCTTGTGTGGAAAAGATAGAACCAAGAACATTAAAAATTAGCCAGTTTGATGGTAAAAACATGCTTTAACTCTATTCAATGATGGTGTTGAGGCTTTTTCAAGATGTATCAAGGTCTTGTGTTACATCGTATTTTCTTTCTCGGTCAAGTACTATATAACTTGAAATAAGTGTGACAAAACATTATCTTATGCTGAGAAAATTGTAACAGCTCTTTATATTGACTACGCTTTGGAGCGATCCCGTCACTTGAAGGACTAACTGTGCGAATCATTACAAAAATTAAACATCAATTATTATGAGATTTATTATGAAAAAAATAGTTATTTTATTGGCTTTTAGCCTAATATCAAGTTTTGCCTTAGCAGAGCCTGTCTATATCAAAATGGAAACCAACCGTGGCGATATTATTCTGGAATTAAATAAGGATAAAGCGCCATTGTCGGTGGAAAACTTTGTTCAATACGCTAAAGATGGTTTTTACGATGGCACCATTTTTCATCGAGTGATTAGTAGCTTTATGATTCAGGGTGGTGGATTTGATGAAGATTTAATTCGTAAAACAACCCGCGAGACAATAAAAAACGAGGCCGCCAATGGCTTGCGCAATTTACGTGGAACTATTGCAATGGCGCGTTTGAATGAACCACATTCCGCCAGTTCTCAGTTTTTTATCAATGTGCAAGACAATCCTGCTTTAGATTACACCAGTGAAGACAATGGTCGGACTTGGGGTTATGCAGTTTTTGGAAAAGTGATTCAAGGCATGGATGTTGTCGATGAAATTCGTTTTACTCAAACAGGTCCAAACCCTCCTTTTCGCAGTGATGTTCCAATTAAAACAATGTTAATCAAACATGTGACTGTTTTGGCCAAGCCTCCAATGCTTGAAGAAGCGGCAGAAGAGAAAAAAGAAGTCTCTAAATAAATTGAAAGAAGTCACTTTATTCATTGCAGATTTGCATCTCAATGAACAGCAACCAGAAGTTTATCAACGCTTTTTGTTGTTTTTGCAAGACAAAGCCCGAAAGGCTCGGGCTTTGTATATTTTGGGCGATCTGTTTGAGTATTATTTGGGTGATGATGCGCAATCAGAATTTATTCAAAAGCTTGGCTATGAGTTGGACCGATTGAGTAAGGAATTCAACACGGATTGTTATTTTATGCCTGGAAACCGTGATTTTTTATTGTCCAGTCAATTCTCACCTGAGTTAACAATATTACAGGATCCTACCGTGATTGATTTGGATGGCGATAAAGTTCTGCTCACTCATGCAGATGAATTGTGTACCGATGATGTGGAATATCAGAAAATCCGCAAACAATTGCGTTCGCAAAAGTGGCAACATTGGTTTTTAAGTTTATCAATCGCTGAGCGTATAGCTTTTGCCAAGCAAGCACGACAACAAAGTCAAGAGCACACCCAATCTCAAAATGATGAAATTATGGATGTTAATCAACAGGCTGTCGAACAAATGTTTAAGCAGTATAAGGTTAAACTAATGATTCACGGACACACCCATCGCCCTGCATTTCATCGCCTTGAAGTGGATTGCCAGCCTTGCATGCGAATGGTATTGGGTGATTGGCACAATCAATGCAGTAGTATTGAAAATAAAAACAACACATTCCGATTGCTGACCTACTAGGAGCTTGTCCGAGAATAGAAATTCTATCTCACGAATGCGGGAAAAATACATCTGGAATGTATTTTCATGCAAGCCCTCATGGGCGAGGGTGAGTATCAAGGATGATACGAATAATCCAGAATTTAGAACTTGATACTTGATTTTTCTATGATTTAAATTGTTATCGAGTATCTCTGGATTCCCATTTTCATGGGAATGACAGAGTTTTAAATGATTAACTGGTTTAATAACAACATGTTAGTTCTTAACTAAGTGCCATTCAGCCCTAAACCCAGCTTTCCTTCATTACGATCCCTATTCTTGGATAAGGTCCTAGTACTGCAATTAATAAGTTCCGTCTAATATTCAGCTTATCTCGCAAAAGTAGTTGTGTTGGCTTATTTTTAAAAAGTAAAGTTGTTTGAGAAGAAAATTATTTATAGAAACTCGAAAGCTTAGTAATAACAAGCTTTATTTGATAAAAATATTCTCAACGAGTTTTTTACTTTTTAAAAATAAGCCAACACAAAACGGTGAATATTAGACAATACTTATTGTTTGTAGTACTAGGCGGAATAGAGTCTTCATTCTTTTTGATAGAAATTCTTTTGAATTGTATGATAAAATGCAGCATTATTTTAATCAGTAAGAGATCATCGAGGATAAACATGACTGCATTAGACAAATTAAAGACAATTCGTGCATCAGCAGGAGCTGTGTTAACAACAGGTTTAAAGGATGAAGTTATCGCTAAGTTTTTAGCCAGCGACCCTACATTAGAGCAAGCTATTAATAGCGCATATGATAACTATCAGGACATCAAGTCCGAATTTCCTGATTTGCTTGATCTGGATGAAGCGGATCAGCTTACACAAGTTCAGCAAGATTATATCAACTTCTACTCAGATGATGCAGTTAATCCTTATGTTTCATTGGCTGGCAAAGGTGCATGGTTGATTACATTAAAAGGTGCGGTTATTCATGACAATGGCGGCTACGGAATGCTAGGTGCAGGTCATGCTCCTGATTTTGTTTTAGAAGCCATGAGTCGCCCACATGTGATGGCCAATATTATGACTCCAGCTGTTCCACAAATGAAACTAAGTCAAGCCATCAAACGTGAAGTAGGACATTCACAAGGTTCTTGTCCTTTTGATAAGTTTTTGTGCATGAATTCGGGTTCTGAAGCGGTGACAGTAGCCGCGAGAATTTCAGACATCAATGCCAAAAACATGACCGCTGCTGGAGCAAGACATGAAGGCAAAACCATCAAAATCATGAGCTTAAAAGGGGCTTTTCACGGCCGGACAGATAGACCTGCTCAATACTCTGATTCTTCATTGCCTGGCTACCGCAAAAACTGTGCTTCTTTCCAAGACCGTGATAATTTAATTACAGTCCCTATTAATGATGTCGATGCA
>Ga0316208_1000768_pt1 | contig 35336 bp, 35 predicted proteins | sample 3monopyrite_MG_FD_204944 | JGI IMG/M metagenome (GOLD analysis project Ga0316208, IMG submission 204944) | Microbial mat bacterial communities from mineral coupon in-situ incubated in ocean water Damariscotta River, Maine, United States -... | ecosystem: Environmental > Aquatic > Marine >...
ATACGCAACAGATATTACGGCTCAGGTTCTTGCTCGCGACGAGGCAGCGCGGGTTGGTGCCCTTGTTGACGAGAACCTAGAGAAAATTTTGGCGTCTGTTGCTGATGCAAATGCTCAGACTTCGAGTGCAACGTCTGCGTCAACACGGACATTGGAAACAGTGCAAGCTGTTGCTGCAACAACTGAGGAATTTCAATCATCAACGCAGGAAATTGCCCGGAGTATGGAAACGTCGCGGCAAGATGTAGCCAAGGCAATGACCGAAACAACAGCAGCAGATGAAACTACGCAGCAACTGGCAAGTGCGGCGCAGTCTATGGGCACGATTGTCGAAGTTATTAATGATATTGCAGGGCAAATTAACTTGTTAGCCCTTAATGCTACCATTGAGTCTGCTCGTGCAGGAGAAGCAGGTAAAGGCTTTGCTGTTGTGGCATCTGAGGTAAAGTCCCTTGCCAATCAGGTTTCTGGTGCAACAGAGAAAATTTCAAGTGAAATTAATACGATGCAGAATATGAGTAAAAACGTGGTTACATGTTTGGGCGGCATTGCAGCAGCAGTTAAGTCTGTTGAAGAAAGTGTGTCATCTGTTGCAGGGGCTGTGGAAGAGCAGGTGGTTACAACGCAGGAAATTTCCAGTAACATGGGGCATGCTGCCGTTGCAGTAGAAGAAATCAATGAAAACCTAGGTACAATTTCCAACTCGACCGTTAGCGCTAACAGCTTGGCGAAAGAGGGCATAGATTTATACAGAAGCCTGAGAAAATAATGATGTATGCTGCTTGATGCTTGTTCCACAGGGCACCAATTATAGTGAATGAAAAACAGCCCGGGATCTAAACTGGGCTGTTTTTTTAAAGCTAGGTTATTTAATACCGGGATCAAAAATATCAGCGTCTGATTTGAAAGATTTAAATTCTAGGCCATTACCGCTCGGGTCGCTAATAAACATTGTGGCTTGCTCGCCCGCTGCCCCCTCAAACCGTATATGAGGGTTTATCAGGAACTCAATTTTTTCAGCAATAAGATGGTCTCTCAAGGCTTCCCAACGAGCCTTGTCCAGAAGAACGCCGAAGTGTGTTGAAGGCACCTGTTTGCCCTCAACATTATTAGTAAGGACATGGGGCATTTGATCCACCTTGTGCGCCACTATCTGATGACCATAAAAGTCGAAATCAATCCAGCAATTGCTTTCGCGACCTAAGGCGCAGCCAAGAATATTTATATAGAACTGTCTGGCCTCTTCTAGGTCCAAGACGGGAAAAGCAAGATGAAAGCGGGCACGCTCTGGCATGGGCGGGTTCCTTGTTATGGTGGTTCAGCCTAGGTTCACTTTATTCAATATAATATAGAATTACTATAGATACGAGCCTTCTTGGTTTGTAGTGAACGCAAGAATGGGAAGGAAAAGTGATGATGAAAAGTCTGATTTTAAGTGCGGCCACCCTTCTTGTTGCCTCTGGCGGTCTTGGTGCGGAAGAGGTAAAGGAAACAAAATTTGACAAGGTGATGGCAAAGTATGAGCGCTCCGGTGAAACTAAGCGCTGTGTTAACCCAAGCCGCCTTGGTGAAAGTCAAATTCTTGATGACACACATATTTTATTTCGGCTCTCGCCGAAGAAAGCATATTTGAATACATTGCCCCGCAAATGCCAATCATTGAAATTTTATCAGGCTATTACCTACACTGTTCGTGGTGGGCAGCTTTGCGCGTCTGATATGTTCCAGGTGCTCGACCAAAACTTAAGGCCCGGCATGTCTTGTTCGCTTGGTAAATTCGAAAAGATCAAGAAGATAAGCGCAGATAAAAGCGATGATGCAGACGACGCAGTAGGCAGATAATAATTGCAAGTTGACCACTATGGCTATTGGTCATTGCAGGGGAGGGCAAATTGCTCTCCCTTCTTTTGTGTGGGGCTATGTTGTTTAAAAAGTCCCGGAGATTTCTAGTCTGAGTGTCGGTTTGCGTTTACGAACGGCACGCTCACGGCCTGTAAAGGCACCGCCTCTATCGCCGTCAAAGAAATGGCGAGTTTTTGTATAGATGCCTGTATTGGCATGGCCAACTGTAAAGCGGGCTTTCACACCAAAAAAACGTGTTGTTTCAACAAAGATCCGAAGCCGCTTGTTGCCTTCAAAAGTTGTAAATTCAGACACTAGGAAGCCAGTATCTTTGAATGATCCATAATATTCGAAACCCCAAGTGATTTTGTGGTCTGTAATATCTTGACGAAATTCAATGTTGAGCCAATTGGGCGTGTACCAACTGATGGTGCGCACGCCGTCATTTAAAATAGGGTCTTCAAAGCGGGACCGTTTATAATTGTATTCTACTTCTAGCAGCCCCCCTTTGAGAACAGGATCAAGGGGGAGAGCAACGTTAGCTTGAATACCCCAAAAACGGGCGTCGCCAGCATTGCCTATGCCTTCGCCGCCAGAGGGCAGAATGATTTGTTCATGAATATCACTGCGCCAGTGATGGAAAGCTTTTACCCTTAGGCTACCGCGTTCGCTAAACTGCCAATCAAAGGTAGCTGCAGTGCGGTTCCTTTTCTCTGGCTGTAGGTTCGGGTTGCCTGCAATGTCCCGGTTATCCACTGCATCTTGGCTGGCGCCAAAATCATTCAGGTCAAGTTGCCCAATTCTACGTTCTGCCTCGAGAGTGAATTGAATATTTTTAGTAAGGCTGTATGTTGCAGAAAGACGGGGTTTTAAAAATTTAAAATTTTGTTCCTGATTGGCATCTCCCGCTACAGTTATCCGGGACATTTCAAATGTAAGACCGCTTTCCAAAGAAAGCTTTGGAGTGGCTTGATAATTTAATGTTGCAAAACCTTCGCCGCGCAGTTCTTTTACTAGGACATTGGCACTATCTAGTACCACGATGGCCCCACCTTCAAAATTCTCTATTTGGTTGTCGAGTTGATTGCGAGCAACTTCAACACCAAATTCTGGCTTTAACGTGCCGCTGGTGAGGCCGTAGGTAGTACGGGCAATATATTCGCTTTTATCGCGGAGTTGGTAATAGTTATCTACGCTTGTGGTGTCTGCGAGAAAGTTTTGATCATTACTTTCATTCCTATATTCATTTCGGTTTAAATTCATGAGCGCAATTAGGTTCCAGCGCCAGCTATTTGCATAGGTACGGTTCCAATTGAGACCAATCTCAATTTCACGCCTGTTCGTGCGCTCATCAAGCCGCCAGAAAGTATCATTGTGCCCTTCCGCTAAACGGGCAACGTAGCCTGTACGACGTGTATCTTGATCAAAACGCGCGATGTCTACACGGCTATTAAGGGTGAATTTGCCGCCAGCCATCGAGCGAGACCCTTCACCAGACACAACGAACCATTTATCATAGGTGATAAAGTCTTCGTCATTCACATCAACAAGGTCACCGTTTGCCTTTGTTTCGGTAATTCTTGCGAGGCGGAAGTTGCCCTCCGTGCCGGTGTTGACATCAAAGGTGGTATCCCATGCTGCAAGTTGGCTTGTTAGTGTGGCTCGTATATGCGGGTATAGTTTGCCGCTGACAGGGGAGCGACGTGTGATAACTTTCCATGTGCCACTGCTTCCACCTTCTTTACGAATAATATTAGCAACAACGGATTGCCCCGCCGCCTCGCCAGCGCTGATACCGCCACGTAGAATTTCAATACGATCTACTTGAGCAGCAGGAATGCGCCGTATTACGGCACGTAATCCCCCAGATTTTGATGTAGGCCTTGAGCCATCAATCAAGACATTACCGGCTGCGCCGCCAAAACCGCGCACATTAGAACCACGATTGAAAGAGAAACCCGGCAAACGGTCAATCATATCCATAGCGTTTTGCGGGGTGTATTGGTCAAAAAAAGCTGCGGGATACACATCCTCATCGTTTGAAAGTGCAGAAGTGCTTGACCCACTACCGGTCATCTCTTCTGTGTTTGCAGGCTCCTTTGTAGCAAGAGGTTTATCTGTAACAAGAGGTTTATCTGTAACAAGAGGTTTATCTGTAGCAAGAGGTTCATCAGCAGAAACTGGAAACACAAAGATGCCAAGCCCGATTGAAAGGAGCAATGTCTTTTTAAGGAAATTGGCTGCGCCAGTTATGTTTAGGCTCATAGCCTTTAGTCCTCACTGTAGATTTCTTTTTTCTTATTACTTGAACAATATCTTATAAAAGGGAATTTGGCTTCTTCCATATTTGCGGTGAATAATGCGCAGTCATTTTGGTTATACTATTACATTATTGTGTGTCTCACTGATGCCATACAGTAATATTTTTTGGAGAAGTTTGCGGTAACGTGTGCGGGCCACACGATGAACGGAGTGTTTGTCCTCTTGCAAAAGAAAAAATTTAAAGTCATCAAAAGATTACTCGGTTTTTCCTTTTAAATACAGAAAGGGGATTATAGCGTATATACCTGCCGGAAGGGTATTTGGGGAGAGTGTTTTCCGGGGTGCTACAAGACTAGGGTGATTTGGGGGAGAGGCTACGTGAAAAAAACATTAATACAGGTGACGTTATTGCTTGCTGGATTTGGCGCAGCAGTGGCCGAGGACATAAAAACACCAGAAACAATGCAAGCCTATGCGGCAGGCTATAAGGCGGCTTTCACCTGTAGTGCATTGTTCAATGCCGGGAAGTCAGTTGATAGCCTTACTGAACATGAATTTTATGGTATCTATCCCGCTCTTCGTCCGTATTTCGACAAGCTTCCTGCGGCTGATGTTGATATGGAAAAGAAACGCGTTTCTGTTTGGTATAATGACAGTATGCCACCGCGCATTTCTCAGTGGCGGCCCCACCTTGGTTGTGCGCAGTTGCCAACTGGTGCTGAAGCGGGAGACGCACAGTATCTACCGGCAATTGATATTGATCGCCCAAACACTAGTGATACCCAGCCATGGAAACAGGTAAACAATGGCAGTGCTGTTCTTAAATCCCTTTTGAAAGATATAATGGTAAACCCTCAGTACGGAAAAGATGCCCGTACAAGTGCTGTACTCGTTGCTAATCCTGATGCACTTTTGTCTGAGGTTTATATTGAAGGCTATGGTCCTCATACAAGCCAGAGAACATGGTCTGTTGCAAAAAGTATTGCTGCAACTATCATTGGGGCGGCTGTTCATGACGGCTTTTTGGATGTTAAAAAACCTGCCATGATTGACGAATGGCAAAGCCCGATTGACCCCCGAAAAAGAATCACCCTTGAGAATCTTTTGCAGATGGCCTCAGGCCTTGACAGTAATAAGGCGGGCAACCGAACAGACAGGCTTTATGCAGGTGGTGGCCGTGTGAGTGACAGTGCGACAGAAAATGCCCTGGAAACTGCCCCCGGGACACGCTGGAAATATGCCAATAATGATACTTTGCTTGCTGTAAGGGCGCTTAAAAATGCCTTTCCAAATACAAGTACCTATAACAAATACCCTTTTATGGCGCTTCTGAATAAACTTGGCATGAATGACACTTTTCTGGAAACAGACTGGGAAGGAAATTTCATTCTTTCGAGTCAGGTTTGGACAACAAGCAGAGACCTTGCCCGCCTTGGTGTTTTATATTTGCAGGATGGCATTTGGAACGGTGAACGCCTTTTACCTGAGGGATGGGGCGGGTATGTTTCTGCTGCAACAGGACCCCAACCACCAAAAGGGTACCCGGGATACGGCGCGCAGTTTTGGCTGTATAATGAAAGGTTTCCTGATATCCCGAATGATACATATGCAGCTCGCGGTAATAGGGGGCAATTCCTTGTGATTGTGCCTAGCCGGAACGTTGTAATGGTGCGGCGAGGGTATGACCCCGCTGGCGGTGATGGGTTCAAGCTCAATCGCTTTATCAAGGATGTTTTAGCTGTTCTGGAATGAGTAATCGTTTGAAAGAAGTCAGAAAAAAAGAAATCAAAAGCTTTTAACGATACTTTACATTATGCATCAAAACGTGTAGTGAGCGGGTGTCGCTAGAAACTTAATGCTCTTGCGGTGCCTGATTAGATACCTACTTACGCTACTTCTCCGGCTTTAATATTAATACGCGTAAGAAGGAAAAGCCAATGGCTAACGGTACAGTAAAATGGTTTAATGCAACTAAAGGTTTTGGTTTCATTCAGCCTGAATCAGGTGGTGACGATGTATTCGTTCACATTTCTGCTGTTGAAGCAGCTGGTCTTAATGGCCTGAACGACGACCAGAAAATCTCTTACGAGCTTGTTGAAGACCGTCGCGGTCGCAGCTCTGCGGGTAATCTGGAGCTTCGTGACTAATCAGTCATAAGTCGGATTGAAAAAGGTCAGCTTTTGCTGGCCTTTTTTGTTGTCTAAAAAAAGCGCCACGATTATTGGCTATTAATGAAATACAAAAATTCTAGGCATGATGGGTCTAGTTAATCTCGACCCTGTCTGCGAGACCGTTTCTGACACATTCTTGAATGGCTGCGGTTAGCTCCTGCGCTTTAGCGTCGTTTGCTGAGACATTCACAGATGTTTTGACATAAAGCACACTTTCAAGCCAACCATTCGCGCTGGGTACATCCCGGCAGGTAGCAATGGCACCATGCGGTAATTCTATACGATTTGACATTATAGTTTTCTCCCCTGTACTGGCCCCCGCCAGCGGATGAACTGAAGCAAATACACAGGATAACAGCAAGGACTTTTCTGATGAGATACCGTAAGCGTAGGAAAGCTGGGAGACTCCGTTTGGTATTATGATGGGATCATAAACAAGTATTATTCTAAAGTGGTGGCGACTCCACTGTTTGCAGGCAGATATACTGTTAGATTTCATTGAAGCCAATGCTTTTTGACATATTTAGGTTCATGCGAGGTTTCGGAGACACCCAACAGTATCAGAGGTAAACTCCCTGCGTCCAAGCACCAGCAACACACCAATGAGCCCTAGAGAAAATGACAATGGGCCAATAAACCACCCCAAACAACAAGGAAAAAAGCAAGAATCCGTATATTCAGTGTGTGTGAGACTGAGTGTTGAAAGTAAATCACTCATTTGTGAGCGCCTTAGTCTAAAAAAGCCATTTTTTTAATACCTCGTATTTTTGGGTATTATTTTCTACGCCATAAAAAATTTCTCGCAAAAGCCACTTCTTATGCAGAGTATAAGAGAATGATATTCTGTGGTCTAAAAATGCTGACCTTAGGGCGCAAATTTGCATTCTTACATTTTATCGTGGTGACGCCATCTGAGTACAACTGAAACATTAGGTTTTACTCAATTACGTGAATGGGGAATATCATGACACTAAAAATATATTTTGCGAGTGGCAGCCCTGCAGCTTGGCGCGTTATGCTTGCGCTGGTTCATAAAGGGGTGGAGTTTGAGTCTCAAGAAATCCACTTTAGTAAGGGCGATAGCCGTACACCAGAATATCTGGCCCTTAATCCACACGGTCAAGTGCCTGTGCTGCAGGATGGGGATCTCACCTTTTATGAAAGTGGGGCAATGCTCTCGTATCTTGAGCGTAAATATCCAGGAAAACCGCTGTTTGGTGAGACACTAGAAGAAAACGCTCTTATTATGCAGCGAATGCTTGAGGTTGAAAACCATGTGCTCACAATGGCTCGCCCCATTTTACGGCCCCTATTTTCGGGCGCCTATCATGAAAATAAAACTGTCGTTGATGAAGGCATCGCTAAAATGCCTGAAATTTTCAATATGCTTGACGGCTGGTTGGGCGATAAAAAATATTTGACTGGATCTAAAATATCAGCCGCTGACGTAACGTTGTACCCTGGTGTTGCATTGGTCCAACGTGTGTTCAGTGGACCTGCAGCAGCAGGTATTGATATGAGCAATATTGTACCTTTGTCTTCTAAAGCACCGCGCGTTGCAGCATGGATGGGTCGAATGGAGGCTATGCCAGGTTTTGATAGTGTATACCCAACCCACTGGAAACAGGCGGCCTAAAGATTTTCAGACATAAGGCTTGATTACACCTCTCTCTGACCCCTGGCTTTGTGCATTAGCTAGGGGACCTTCGGCCCGCAAGGTATTCTCCCTTCCGTCAATGTATCTTGCGGGTCACTTTTTTAACGTTTAAGGATTAAAGTTAAAAAACTTGTTGCTTATGTTTGTGGAGAATACAGAACAATCTTAAATGGGAGTGTAAGTGCGATACATTTGGTTGATATTTGGTTGGGCTGCCCTTGCGCTTGGTGTGCTAGGGGCATTTTTACCCTTACTACCTACCGTTCCTTTTCTGCTTTTGGCAGCATTTTGTTTCTCAAAAGGGTCAGAGGAATTGCACGACTGGCTTGTGAATCATAGAAAATTTGGACCCCCTATTCAGGCGTGGCGATTACACGGAGCAATCGCAATACGGATGAAACTTATGGCGATGGCGTTTATTCTTGCCTCTATCGGGCTAAGTATTTTTTATAATGTTCCCAAAACAGGTTTTATTATTCAGGTCATAATATTAACCTGTGTTTCCCTTTTCATTGTCACACGGCCAACGCCGCCTCGGGCAGACATTTAGCTTTATTTTTAGGCGCATATGCGCCCCACCAATAAAGACAGCTACCATTGGCTTCGAGGGTATATTAAATGCGGTTGTTCTCGTAGCTGGGGCTTTACTGTTTTAGGATGGGCTTCAGCAGCGGGCCAAAAAACATGCAAGATAGTGCCTTTAAAGCCAGTTTAATCTTTCAGGCACCATAGCGCCCGATAAAAAAAGTTCGTAAATATAGAAAAGAACCTTATATAGGAACAGCATCACTATGAAGCGCTCAACATTAGTTGGGTGCTTTTTTATTTCCTGATGGTTACATGAAGGTTTTGGAATGAACACCCGCGCGCATTTTGTTGTGTTTATAGTGTATGCCTTAGCATTCTTTGGGATTGCGTTGCCTTATCCTGTGGTAACACCGCTGTTTTTGAATGGTGACATTGTTACGGACTTTTCCCCCGAGGTGGCGCTTGGTATTGTAATGGCTGTATATCCTCTTGGACTGTTCTTAGGGGGCGGTACCCTTGGGTCTTTATCCGATCAGCATGGCCGCAGGCCTGTTCTCCTGTTAGCGCTTCTTATTACGTCTCTCGGTACGATTTGGTCTGCCTATGCAATTTGGAGAGGGGACTTTTACCAGTTAGTAGTTAGCCGCCTTGTTACTGGTTTTTTTGAGGCAAACGGTAGTATTGCTCGTGCCATGCTCATTGATATGGAGGTGGGGGAAAGCAAGGCGTCTTCTTTCGCCCTTCTAAGTGTTGGGGCGTATGCGGGATATTTGATGGGGCCTGTTCTTGGTGGCTTTTTAGCAGAATATGGAAATGCAATGCCATTTTTAGCGGCGGCAGGGTTTGGCTTTGCGGCTCTGTTTCTTGCTGCAACATGGCTCCCTGAAACAAATGTTCGTGTGGCAGCTGGCGGCGGAAAAGCTGGGAAACGGCCCAGTGTTTTTTCTATGCTCGCATCGCACGTTATGTTTCGAAAGGTGTTGCTGGCGCATTTCTTTCTTACCATTGGGGTGAACACATTTTATCAGTTTTACCCAATGTTTTTGGTGAAGCGATGGGCTGCAACACCCATTGATATTGCTCTTACCAATATTTTCTTTACGGCAGCTATGATTTTGTTTGCCATAGTGGGTGTACCTAGATTGGAGAAAATGATGCCCCTTGGGCGAAATTTAATGCTCTCTGGTGCCACCTATGGACTATTGATGTTAATAATCTTGCTTGCCCCCACAAATGCCTCGGGCATTGTGATTGCTACTTTCATAGGGTTTGCTGTGGCGGTTATGAATGCGGCATCTCCTGCTTTTTTGAGCCGCGAGACCAAAGGTCAACTTGAGCAAGGGGCTGTAATGGGGGCTATGACGTCAAGCTTTTGCTTAGCACAGGTGGTTATTAGTGTTGCAGGCAGTAAGGTTGCAGCGCTTGGCGGGATTGAATTCACCTTTTATTTGGGCAGTATTGCTGCGTTTCTTGGTGTTGTACAAATTCAACGTGTAAGGCAGGCGGTACAGGGGCGTTCTGTCGCTGAATAAACCTAAAGTGTAGCAATAATACTGCAAGTTTCGGCGGGTTGAGTATAAGTGTATTTGCCTCTAACGGTCTATACAGCGTGGCTCCTTTTGGTGAAAATAGTGAAGTATTCTACAGATGTTTCCCCCCATTCTGCTGGTATGGGGCACAGTCAATTATAATGATATATTCCTTATGCTTCTGAACAGTGTCGCATTTTTCTTCTCTGTTAACGAAACTGAAACTCGTTGTGTTCAGAATGACAGGATGCTCCGAGGTGACTTTCTTCTAGGGGTTTGTTTTTCTCAATGAAAAAAGTGAACTTGGAATGTGTCAATGCGTTTAACAATAGATATTATACTATATTGTTTACTTGTTTTTGGGTTGATGATGACGCTGCTTTTGGTACCGACCACGGGTGAAAAAATGCTTGTGATTATGGGCCCAAATACAACGCCTTCTTCAATTTATGCTGTTTTGGCCGGAACGGATGGCAGAGTGGTCGAGCAGCTTTCAACACGACGGTATGTCATACAAAGCAATGATAACGGCTTTGTTCGTAAGCTATATACGAATGGAGCTTTTTTAGTCATGAATGCATCAGCAAATTACGGGTGCGCTCAGCCTGAGGTGTAAGCTTTTCTTACACTTATATTATAGGGATATATAATGAATACTCTTGAAGATATTCGTGGGTTGGTCTCGCGCTATTTAGTGTTTTATTTGTGGCTACATGTACCACTTGTGGCTTTAGTTTCTATGATGATCGACCCGGATGGCCTCATGTGGTCACTTTTGATTAGTGTCCTCATTGCTGCGGTGCCCACAGCCATTTCCGCGACCCAGGGCCAAGGGGAAACTTATCAATATATGGTTGCCGTATCATTGGTGCTTATGGTTGCACTGTTGGTCTTTGTTTTTCGGGGTCACCCATGGCAAATTGATGTGCATATGTATTTCTTTGCGATCTTGGCACTTTTGTCGCTTTTATGTCAGCCGATGGTTATTATTGCGTCGGCTGCTGTGATTGCGCTGCATCATTTGTTGTTCAATTTTATGGTGCCCAGCTGGGTATTTCCCGGCGGCGCAGCGTTTGGCAGAGTTGTTTTGCATGCGGTTGTTGTTATTGTTGAAACTGTAGCCTTGTATTGGATGACGACAAAGCTTTGTACGGTGTTTGAGAATGTGGCTGCTGCTGAACAGCGTGCGACTAAAGAAGCGGAATATGCCCGACAAGAAGCTGAAGAGGCGGCCCTTGCACGTGAAAAAGCTGAAGAGGCTCTTACGGCAGCAACAAAAGCACAGCAAAATGTGGTTATTCTTGAAGCATCAAGTGATGAAGAACGCCGTCGTGTTTCAACGGAAAATGCGGACACTCGCCACCGCTTGGCGTCTGATTATGAGCAATCCCTCAGTGGACTGCTTGCGGAGATTGCAGAGGTCTCTCATGAGCTTGAGCAAGAAGTTGAACTATTAGGGCACATTTCTACTGATACTGAGGCCGCTATGTCTGTTGCCAATAGCGCGACAGACAATGTGACAGATAATGTGAATAGTGTGGCAGCAAGCGCGGAGGAGATGTCAGCGTCAGTTAGCGAAATTTCACGCCAAGTTGAACTAAGCTCATCTGTTGCTGTGCAGGCACGTGGGTACGCTCAGGAGAGTGAAGGCCGTATCAAGGAACTTGCCGAACGCGCAGACAAAATTAACGATGTGCTAAAGATGATCGGCGATATTGCAGAACAAACAAACCTGCTGGCTCTGAATGCTACGATTGAGGCTGCGCGGGCAGGTGAAGCAGGTAAAGGGTTTGCTGTGGTGGCGAGCGAGGTTAAGTCACTGGCTAATCAGTCTGCAAATGCAACGGAAGAAATTGGTAAGCTTCTCGCGGGTATACGGGATGCAACCAATGATGCGGTAAAAGTTAACAAGCAAATTGTTGATGTTGTAGGTCAGATCAGCGATAACTCAGCCAGTATTTCATCGGCTGTTGGTGAGCAATCAATTGCAACAGAAGAAATTGCTCGTGCGGCTCAAATGGCTGCTACTGATACCGTTGAAGCAGGTCGGTCTGTGAGTGAGCTTAATAGTGTTGCAGGCAGAGTATCGAAGGCTGCAGAGATGACGGCACATGCCATTAGTGCTCTGTCGGATAAAACAACATCTCTAGCAGATCAGGCGGATAAATTTATCAATACCCTTAGATCGTAAGTAGTGAAATAACAGTATTAAAGGGTGAGGTACAAAATGTATTTCACCCTTTTTTATGAAGTATAACTTCGCACGAGTAAGAATTTCTTTCTTAAAAAATCAAAACAAGCATGTTGACAGTAATAAAAGTTACTGCTTATAACGAACACCATTGGTTAAGTTTCCCGTGCAAAGGGCATGGGAAAACCCAAGATGGAATTACATAAGATGACTACTCTTTGGACATGTAAACATAATAACACCCAGGTCACGCTCTTTATGCGTGATGCGGCGGGCGTGATTATGGGCGTCCGGGAGGGGTCTCCAGAGTGATTTAACAACCTGACACGTTGCACTGCTGAAACCAAGATATCCTCCCAGACCGAAGCGTCCCGGAGGATTTTTTATTTATGGTCACAGCAAAAGGAAGTGCAACATGGCCCACCACACAAAAAAAGACGATAGAATAAGGGTTTTGCATCAAGCATGTAGTTTGTTGGTGCCAGTACCCTCAGCGCTATACGCAAAATTGACAGCATACAAATGGATGGGCCTAAACACGGCGCTTTTTACAGGAAAAACTGTAACCAATGCCAGGCACTTACTGCGAAGAAAACCTCTAAAGGTTATAAATAACGGTAGGCTGAAAATATCTTTCCGTAAGAAAAGCGTGACAAAACAAGCACTGTCCGTCGGCCCTTACAGTTTGCTGACCGACATGCCTGCTAGAGAGCGCAACAAAGCAACAAAGTTTCCCCCGCGTGCCCTTTTCCCTTTATGGGCACGCACTCCCCTGGCGGGCTGCACTACTACCCTTATCTCTCCGGTTATGGTGCAGTCCGCCAGACACTGCAATGTCTGTGAATAACACGTGTGCCGATAATAAAATGGCACATTTAATGAAAGTGTAATTGAGATAACAAAAATACATCAGAATATTGGCGAATTATTGCCTTAATTCTATCCTCTAAATGAAATTCAAGCACATAGGAGGGCTTGAAAAATGGCTATATTTTTTAATACTCGTAAAGAAACCCACCCTGATTTTCGCATCACATCAGCGCACGCCATTCAGCTAGAAAATGAAGAATGGCCAACAGTAGAACATTATGTTCTGGCACAGCGTTTCGAATGCAAAAAACTTCAGGCAGAAGTGCGAGCAGCCATGTATGCATTTGAGGCAAAAGCCCTTGCACGTGAACGGCCTGATGCCCTCCGTAATGATTGGGAAATTGTACGCGACCAGGTTATGGAAACGGCGATCCGTGAGAAATTTCGTCAGCATCCTTGTTTGCGTGAGGTTTTAACCGCCACGGGGAGTGAAGAGATTATTGAGGCTTCAGCCCTAAGTACATATTGGGGTGCAGGGGCCACAGGAACGGGCAAAAATATGCTGGGCCGTATCTTGATGAAGATCAGGGGCGAACTGCGTAAAAGTTTTGATTATGGCGGCGAAAGCCCAGAAGACAGATTAGGGTGAGATGATGAAGGCAATATTGCATATGCCAACGCCTGCGTTTGCGTTAGCCCGTTTCGAAGAGTTTAAAGCAAGTTTACCTCTCCCTGTTGCTATGGCGCGGCAAGGTTTTGGTGGGCATATTATGGTGGATTTGGGAACGCAGCAAAGCCGGGATGCCATCACGAACGAGCCACAGTTTAACTGGCACTTATGGGTTTATATGTGTGACTGGGATCTTTACAAAGGTAATAGCCGTATTTTATGGCGACGTGAAAGTAATAATGCGCTTGCAGGTGCTGTTTTGGCACAGCTTACGGGTGAAACGCTGGTGCAGCTAAAGTATGATGAGCAAGATGCCTGTTTTACTTTCGTCTTCAGTGGCGGGTTTAGTCTAAACCTTGATCCTGATTTTTATGACTTTGACATCGAAGACGATCTTTTTATGTTATTTCAACATAATGCAAAAGACTGTTTATCCTATAGCCCAAAACGTCGATTTTATCAGGCGGCATGACGGAGATGAATGCGTTTGCACCCCCTCATCCATTTGGGGGTGTAATTCACAAAGCATTGTGGGGGAAAAATCAGACCCCTAATTTGCGTGTGTAACAACCACTAATTGATTTTATTTTTAGTTGAGTGCAGGTTTTCTAGCCCCTAATGATAAGCCTTTATTTCTAAATAATTCTTTGTACGTGCATGCAAGAGAGTGGCTTGATACAATGCCGGTCTTGTTCGGATACTCCTTACGGAAGGGAGTGTTATGCAAGGTGTGCAAGGCTTTGGGGGTTTCAGTGCGACGGGCAAGCAAGAGTTTGCGCTTGATCCGCTTGGCCAGCGAGTAGTTTCTAGTACTTATTTAGTAATCTAGTATTTTGGCTTGTGTGTTGCCAAAAAAGCCAATAATTGAGCCTTTTGGGCGACAGTATGGTGTAAAGCTACCGGATTTTAGCAATTTTTAAGTGTATTAAGTGTGATATTTTAGGGTATACGCGCTATATATACGGAATTATTGTTCGATAAAGATTATAACAACCAATTTTAAATAGTGTTTACCTTTCTTTTTGGGCGCGAGCCGGGAGGAGACATTGTGCCTAGAGTAAAGAAACGTCTGTTCACGCTTTTCGTTCCCTCCATGGTTATCATGTTGATGGGTGGGCTAGTAACTTTGCTGGTTTCTATTTGGCTTTATCAGTCTGAATATGAGGCCGCTAAGGCTGAGTTTGAAGTGACAGCACATGCACAGGTTTCACAGTTAAAAGATACATTGCACAATAGTCTTGATACGATGTTGGCATCCCGCCCTTTGTTTCAAAAAAATGCTATAGTTGATCGCGCAGCTTTTGCTGAGTTTGCTGCGTCTTTCATGCAAACACATGCAAGTTTAAAGACACTTTCTTGGGTGCCTTTGGTACGGGGTACGGATAAGGAGGCCATTGAAAATGCCGCTAGAGCTGATGGCTTGGAAAGCTTTCTTCTTGTAGAGGAAAATGAAGATGGCACAATAAAGCCAGTAGGGCAGCGGACATATTATTTTCCTATATATTATGTTGAACCGTATGTGGAAAGCACCTCAGGTATAGGTGTTGATATAGGTACAAATTCTATCCACCGTTCTGCGATGGAAAAAGCATGGTCTAATGCTCAGCTTATAGCGACGGCACCTGTTCATTCCTCAGCCACCGCGCAGGGGCAAGGTGAGGTGCATGTATTTTTACCTGTTTACGATAAAAATACGGACATAGGTGAGCACCGTTTACGCAGCCAAGGATTATTAGGTTTTATACAGGCTGTGATTGATAGCAAAAAGCTCATAGCCAACGTATTGAAAAATGTGTCTGGTCTTAATGATGAGAAGCCAACCAGCCTTTATATTTTTGATGTTGCCGTAGAGGGCGTGGTGGCACTGCTCTATTCCCCCAACCCTACAAGCACCAATGGTACTGCAGCGGAATACTTAAGTTTAACCGATAAATATGTTGATACGAGTTTGAACGTGTACGGACGAAATTGGCATGTTATCGTTCGGCCAGATTATAGTTTCGTGCCGACGGATGGGCTTGTGCCTGTGGTTGTTGCTGTTGGCTTGGTTTTCACGCTGATGGTGGCTGCTTATGTTTATATGTTGCGCAGTAAAGCTGTTGTGCTTGAACAAGCATTTGCAGCCAAGTCTAACGAACTACACGATGCACGGCGTAATGCTATAAACGCACGTAGTGAAATTGAAGTCGCTAATAAGGCAAAGTCAATATTTTTAGCTACTATGAGTCATGAATTACGGACACCTTTGACGGGTGTTTTGGGGTACATTGACTTACTCTATGATAAGGTAACAGATCCCGAATACCGGAATTTGATGGATAAATTACGGCAAGCCGCAAATGCACAGCGCGCTATAGTAAATGATGTTCTTGATTATTCTCGAATTAGTGCAGGGACTTTGGAGATTGAAAAAGAACCATTCAGCTTGCAAGACATCATTGATGCAGGGGTTAGTACATACGGTACAATAGCAAAAAAAAAGGGTGTGACCGTAGAGTGTAAGATGGGATCAGGGTTGCCTCGTGATTTTGTTGGGGATCCGGCCCGCCTACAGCAGGTGGTCAACAATCTATTATCAAATGCCGTGAAATTCACGCACAAAGGCAGCGTGAATATACATGTCGAAGGGGAAATTGTTTCGGGGGATCACTGTATACTGGTTTTGGTTGTTCACGATACAGGCGTTGGTATTTCAGGGGACCATATTAAAACATTGTTTGATCCTTTTGTTCATATGGAGAATGTCACCACGCGCGAGTTTGGTGGTACAGGCCTTGGGCTTTCTATCTGCAAAAAAGTAACAGAAGCTATGGGCGGTACAATTGCTGTTGAAAGCAAGGTGGGCTGGGGGTCGAAATTTATAGTCTCGTTGAAGTTGCCGATCGCAGAATTAGGTGTTGATCGTTATGGTGACAATAGTCAGAGGCTCTATTTTGGCGGTGGGCCGCTGCGTATTCTGATTGTTGAAGATTATAAGCTTGTGCGTGACATGCTTAAAACCACTTTAGCGAAAGCCGGCCATGTTGTTGTTGCAGCAGAAAATGGTGCGGAAGCCTGTGATGCGATTTATACCCCTGTTGGCGCGCAGTTTGACTTGATTTTAATGGATATGCATATGCCCATTATGGCTGGGGCGGAGGCTGTGGAACGCATCAAGAAAATGGACAATACAATACCAATTATTGGGATGTCGGCGGATGTGATGTCTGAGCATGTACAGCATTTCATGCAGGCGGGCATTAGCGCATTTGTAGCCAAGCCAATTGACTGGAATGAATTAGGGCGTGTTATTCAGGATACCGTGCGGGAAGGCCAAATGAGCAGGTCTTATCATAGGTCTTTTTCAGAAGTGGCAGGGGCAATGCAGCCATTGTTGTTAACTGATATATTCTCTGACTTTGCTAATGTGCTGGACATAGAACAGTCAAGTGGCTTGTTTGATGCGACACTTGCCTTTTTTACTGACTGCGCAAAGAAACTGGATGCCCTAACCGGAAACCCAGACTTTGAGAAATCAAAGGAGCTTGCTCACACAATACTAGGGGCAGCAAGCACTGTCGGTGCAATGCGTGTTTCGGCTAGTGCGCATAGTTTGTGTACACTAGAACAAGAGCCAGATGACCTAATTGAGCGGATTCAGGCACTAAGCGCTTTGGTAGAGCAGTCGAAGGTTGAGTTTGATAAGAACTTCAAACACTTTAAAGTAAAGAGCCGTACGCTGCATTAAGGCACAGCATATGGGTGCGCACTTCCTTTAAGCCTGAAGCTTTTTACTCCCAAACAATAAAATGATAGTACAGGCAAGAATGCCCCCTCCAGCAAGGGCATATGACAGTGCTTCATATGCTGTAGGGAAAATCGTACTCGAAGCCAAAGCCGCACCTAATACACCACCCGTTGTAGGGATAGCACTAAGTAGGCTACTTGCTGTTCCGGCAGCGTCCCCTGCGGGTTCAAGGGCAATTGCGTTTGCTACAGGCCCCATGATGCCGTAGCCAAGAACATAAAGAAATACGAATGACCAATAAATCCAAAGTGGTACATAGGTATCAGCCATTAATAAAAAAGCTAATCCTGCAAGACCACAGCAAAGCGCACCAAGCTTTAGGGGAGCCCTTAATCTTCCAGATTTCAGAATACGTTTACTTATTGCGGGGCCAATAATAACGGCTGCAGCAGCAAGGGCAAACAGGGGTCCAAATTGTGTGGCAGACAGGCCGTAATGAACATCAGCCATGGCGGCACCAGCGGCCAGTATTGTGGCATAGCCCGAAAAAAGTGCGGCTAAAGCGCAGGTGCCCATGAGAAAGTCTCGCTCAGACATGAGCCTTTTAACGAGCGCCCATGACATGGGTACTCTTGCTGCCGCGGTTTTTGCGTGCAGTTTTACGGCTGGCGCCACATACATACGAGCAAGTAGCATAAGCATTAAACCAAACAAAACCAAAAACCAGAAAGTACCGGTCCAGTCAGTGAATAATAAAATGCCACTGCCAATTATAGGGGCCAATAAAGGGGCAAGGCCAAAAATCATCATAATATTGGCAATAAGATTTGCTGTATCTTTACCACCTCCCTGATCTCGGGCAATAGCGCGTGCAATTACAGGTGTGCTACCCCCAAAAATACCCTGAACAAATCGTGCAAAAGCTAAACTCTCTAGGCTAGGTGCATAAATACAGGCAACTGTTGCTAGAATGAACCCTAATAAGCCCACCATGACAGGGCGCATGCGACCATATTTGTCGGCAAGGGGTCCCCAAATAAGTTGACCAGGACCAAACCCGAGGAAATAAGCGCTCACAATAATGCCACCTGCCTCAGGGCGTGCTCCAAAACCCTCAGCTATTGCAGGCTGTGCAGGCAAAGCAACATCAACCGCGGTTGCTGTGAGTGCTGCAAGTGCCGCCAAAGAGAAAATGAACGAAGGGCGCTTAACATAAGGCACTATTTTTGGAGTAGGCTGGGGGGTCATAGGGGCTTCTATTGTTGGATTATATTAGCAGGACTTTTAATGACAACAGTCTTACTAATATAGCTGCCTAAAGAAAAGAGCGGATATATCACAGCAGCTATGCATATAGAGAAAAATTATCACATGGTTATCTATTGGGCCATTCTATCGCTGCAATATAGCTGTCATAAGCTTCTTTTGTTATGTTTAAGGCAGTCTTTCTACCCGTATCTATAATGGAAGCCCGTTTGCTGTTACTCTTGCATTGGCCAGCCAGAAAAACACTTTGTCCTGCAGCCAGAATTGCTGCTGCTGCAACACAGGCATTCATAAATTCAGCGCGTTGTTCTATATTGGTTACATCTTCCACCATACGTTTGAGCATGAAGGTAACAAGGTCAATTTTGATACGTTCTTGATATTCAGGAAGGGACTCATGCTTGGTGTCTTTTATGTCAGGAGTATCGGGCATAGTATTTCCGTTCGGTTCTTTGTGTGTCTCTCTGATTGTTCTGTTCAGCTAGCTTATGCTCTTTGTGCTCATGGTTTCTCGCTTTCACTGTCTGTATGGAGCGGCAGCGTGGAGTTGCCTTCAAGTTTAAGTACTTGAACGTGACGATACTCAAAAAAGGTTAGCGTATAGTTAGGAAGTAAAGGTTTTCTGAATATAGGACGAAGCATAACCTATTAAATTTAAAGAAAAATATCAATCTTGGCGTGTGTCTTTGGGTAGGCACTCTGGTGTGTTTAACAGTTAAGAGAAGAGTGCCTATATCCATAAACATAAGGTATTTAAGTAGAATAAAACTGTATGGGCACTTTGGGCGTTGAGGGGGCCTAAGCCTTGAGCTATTAAATTCGCGTGGGCTAGTTGTAATAATACAGAATAAATACATAGTTATATCAATGAGATAGTATTTTCTTTCTGGTTTTTAAATGGAAAGGAAAGCTGTTTATGCATTTTTAAATTGAATTAGAATTAGAATTCTGATTCTATTAATGAATTATAGAAACCGCCTGCTGAGACACCGGTATAATTATGTGCTGGTGATGGGAATTTTTGAATTTTAACGGGAAAATATGTTGGAAGGCAGACGTTCAGAGATGGAAGAAAGGGGTAGGAAAGTAGCAAAAAGAAGCAGGAAAGCTTTTATATACACCGGTTGAGAGGTGTGTTGGGATGATGCTTTTTAAACAGTAATTTATGGCTTTGATATTTTGTTACTTTAATAGCTGCGGCAATGACGCGGTCATACATGAGTTTTTGGGGTCTTCGAAAAATTATAGGGAAATGCGTTGGTCGCTGGGGCCTTACGCTTTTGAAGTTTTGGAATAAATGGGGAGTTAATTAATGGCAGTGACAGTTGATGTGCTGGACGCTGAGGTGGAAACACCTTGGATTTATGGCAAGTGGGTAGAGCCACCAGTGCAAAATCGTTCTGAGCGGACATTTTTTAGGTTTCTTGATGCCGCAGAAAGCCTTTTGTCACAGCGCCACTGGCATGAAGTTTCTGTGCAAGATATTGTCAAAGGAGCGGATGCTTCTGTTGGTAGTTTTTATAATAGGTTTAACGATAAAACGGCATTGTTGCATTGCCTTGATGATAGGCTCGGTCAGGAATGTGAACTAACGATTGAACAGTTGCTGGGGGAAATTGAAGCATGTCCGCTTTTAGTTGGAGATGCTCCTGCTATTTTTATTAGCTTATTAGTACGTTTGTGTACTGAAAGGCGTGGCGTTATTAGGGCGCTTGATGTGGCTAGGAAAATGTCAACCAATGATGGGTTTACTGGACTAGGCCCTCGGTTTGCAGATGGGCTGGATGTGTTTTCAAAATATTTGATTAAGAAAAATGACGCGCTTGGAGGGTGTTCTGTGGCGGTTGTTTCGCATGCTTTTCAAGAAGTGTTTATGATTGCTAGAGAGAGTTTATTATATCGTCCTGACGGGGTTGAAGGGGCTGATTTACACAAAACCCTCATGCGGTATTTTACAGCTAGTTTAGCTAAATAAGACGTCAGCACCGTAGCGATTGAGGCGCCATCTATTGGTCGCAAACATAAGGCAGTTTACCGCAGATATTATGACATTATTTTTGGTGAGTGATATGTGTGTGATCAATAAAAACCCCGAGCATGACAGTGCCATCATCTAGGTCTTATGTTTCCTGACGGCGGCGTTTTTACACGGCGTCAGGAATACACAAACTTCCTTTTTTCATCATCACCCCTTAGGCATGAAAACGCTTTGTTTTTAGGGGTAAAATACGATTTCGGGCAGCGGGCTTTATTCGCAGTACTTCTGCCCAGATAGCAGCATTAATTTTGTGGTGTGCCCTATAATTTTGGGATCTTTCTAAGGTCTGCCTAATTTTTATTATTGCTTTTAACCTATGAAGTGAGCACTGGGGTATTTCTCCGATGTTAATGAACCATGCCTCTAAGTCTGTCACAGTGATGGTATGGGAGAGCCGCTTAGCCATTAGCCAGTTTTGACAAATGTTTCTATGCCGTGCACGGCGTGCTTCACGTTCTGCTATGGCCAAAAAGCCAGGCTGGGTCGTAGGGCATGAAAACCCAGCTCTGTCTTGGGGCGGCTGTGGGGAAGGGGAGGGTCCACCACCAAGAAAACGCGCAGAATGTGATAAGCCGTGTAATGCAGTATGCAAGTGTGGCTCTCCCATTGTTTGACACTATGTGTCTGCAACCCACCCCGGCTTTAGCGCGCGGGGATTGGGGTGACTGCCGTACACTTCAGGTGAACCAACCTTCCGCACTATTAAGAAACTGAAGGTGACCGCACAGTAAAAGCAAGTCTGTGATTTACTGTGGGGAGTTTTGAAGCAGTGCTTCGCCACACCCAATAGTGTTGGTGTCAGATGTATATTACGTTTATCGGAAAAATTTGTCCATTAAATAATTACGAAAAACGTAAATAAATAACTGGTTCACCAGACTAACGCTGGTTATACTATTAAGAGAGTGTACATGTTAGCAGAAGATAGGTTAACCCTTAAGGGTTGATGAATCATGCCTTAAAGTTGTTACATGATATTCTGTCCCTACGGAATAAGTTTCGATTACCGATTTTAAAAGTACTCCCTTGGCTCGTTTCCATAGGCAAGGGTTTCGAGAAGAAAGTGAGGCTGTGGGTGATTGCGGGAGGGCTCACAGGCCAAAATAGATTGGGGGTTATATGTATACTAAAATACTACGTGCAAAGCGGCAATCACGTCAACTGTGTACGGAAAATTCTATAAGGGAACCTGAGGTTGGGCAAACAAGTTCAGATGCAGGTATGTGTGTATGGCTACTGGAGGATAATAGGGTGTGGCAAAAAAAGCCTATTCGGAGGCTGTTGGCTTGTAACGCCGATGTACCCATAAAACAGCCGCAAAAATGTCGCCAGTGTATACGGTCCTATGATCGGCGTTTTTCTTGTCCTTATTTACGGACTCTGCCGCCTTAGGCGTTGGGTTTTTTAGCTCTGGTGGGAGAATATCGAAGCGCCAACTTTCATAAGCGGGGTTGGGCTGAGGTGGTAAGGGAACTAACCAGTTTTCACCAGTTTCTGTTATGAGGAACTGACGAGCAGCAAGGGAGTTGTTAGGGCCTGTAACTAAGAAAATACCACCAGGAACCATAGGGTAAAAATGCACGCGAGGGTCTGCAGCAATTATAATATCCCCTGCTTTAATTTCACTTGCCATACTATTATCACCCATAATGTAACAGTATAAGCCTTCGGAGCTCTCTGCGTCAGCAGGGATAGCCACCTTTTGCACGGGCGTATTCTCAGCAAGAGGGATAAGCGTTCCGTCTCCTAATAAGTGCCCTAATATAGGTAGGGTGCCTGAGGTGTTATCAGATGGAGCCTCAGAGCGCTCTCGGTTTTCAAGGCTAAGTAAAAGTGAATTTACGCTAAGGCCAAGCATTTCAGCAAGAGGACGCAGTTCATCAGACTGTACTTCACGAGTACCGTTCACAATGTCAGTCACACGAGGTGACGTTATAGCCAGTGCCTCAGCCACATCCTTAAGTTTGTAGCCTTTTTCTTTTAAAGCAGATTTTATCCAAGTTTGTCCCACCATAGCACCATTATTTCGATTTACGTAAAATTTGCAAGCATATAGTTTAGAAAAATTTACTTGCTATAAATTACGAAAAACGTAAATATAAGGTTGTTCGATTCATAATAAACAATGAAAGATAATTAAATAATAACAGGAGATGTGCGTGGCGGAATTTCCGGCGTTGCCCCTTTTTACAGATGCATATTTAGCGGATACACGTCATTTAACCACTGAAGAACATGGGGCGTATCTGTTGTTGCTCATGTGTGCGTGGCGAACGCGTGGCTGTGCGCTAAAGGATGACGATTTGCTCCTGTCTCGGATTGCAGGTGTTTCAAAGGCTCGCTGGCGTCGGTTGCGGCCAAGTCTCAGTGATTTTTTTTTAGTACATAACGGACAGTGGCAGCAGAAAAAGTTGAGCCATATTTATGAGACTGTTTCCAAAAAAGTAGAACGCAACAGAATGAATGGTGCAAAAGGCGGCCACGCTAAAGCACTAAAGAAAAAAGCGGTGAGCCTTGATGATAATGTATTGAAAAACCAGCCTTTTAGACAAGCACAAGCTAGGTTTTTGCCAGGCTGGCAGAAACTACAGTGCCACGAAAAACAACGGGACAATGCTCATGCCGAACGGATAACAACCAAAACTAAAACCAAATCCAACTTAGGAAGTAGCAACGGTTTAGTAGATACGAGTTTCGCCGCCACACCCGAAAAAGACGTGTTTGCGCGTATTGCTGCTGCTGCTGCCATTCATAAAGGGCATTTAGACAAGACAGTTGTGAAACATTGGTTTGAGGCAGGTGCCTCTTTATTAGCCGACATTGTACCCACGATAGAGAGAATTCGGGAGCGGGAGAAGCGCCGGCAAGGGCAGGTACCACAGCATTTGGCGTATTATTCCGCTGCAATTTTAGAGGCGCAACATAAACGTGCGGGGGCAATCACTATGGGGCAGGAAGGTGTGGCTCATGTGCCAGAGCTTCCAGAACGTAAAGCATTTTGCCATATGCACAGCCAAGACTGGCGCGCCTTTTTAGGCGACGCAAAAAGTCGGTTTCGCGGGGAATATCTGAGCAGAAATTGGTGCATTCCTGAAAGTCACCCACTATTCCTCGCTGCTGATTTAGGGCCAGACCCGTGCCACAGGGTAAATCCTGCCATTCCGTTAGATGTATATGAAGAGTATGCCCAGAATTGGGGCTGGCGCCCAAGAGGGGAAAGCTCATCTTTAACCACTGATATTAAAGAAAAAAAGGAAACAACATGACGCATCCAGTTAAGGAACGTGATCTTCAAAAAACATGTAAGGCACTGTGCAATGAAGTTTATATACCTGGTAATGGCGGGTTGAATAGGGAAGAGCTGGTAACAAAAATTGAAACGCGGATGGTGAACGCTGCGTGGGTTTTGCGCCGTTTGCCAGACAAGGAAAAAGGGTTTCAATATATGAAGGGTATGCTGTGGCCAGAATCCCTGCCGGAACCTGGGACATACCCTGCGCTGGACATGAGTAGTTTTGAGGCACGACGCCGAGTACGTATTACAGCAAAAGAAATTGATGAGATGCAGCCCGCATTTGATATGCTTTTATTGTTGCCGGATCTCACAGATCGCCAATTGGTGTTTTGGGCATGTTGGCATCAAGAAGGTGAGGCTCAGGCGAAACTGCCATGGGCTAAGGTGCGGCGCTCCCTTGGCAGCAACATGTCCCGGTGGACAATGAAGCGCCGGTATGATGGAGCTCTAAAATGGTTGGCAGCTCTAATTGCCCTGCAATTTTGAAGGATTGCTTATAAAAATATTCGTTAAAATTTTTAGCGAAGCCCTCCTGCCAGATTGTTCGAGCCCAAAGTATATAGCTAAGGGTTTTGAGAAGGGCAGATTTGTAAAATCAGAAAGGTTTTTATAGGAGTGGCTCCCGAGTCTTTATAAAAAATACCTCTATAGTTGTATTATAAAGGTTTTTGCAAATACGAACACCAAACGTGATGAGAGGAAAAAACTGTTACCCGCAAGATTTAACGGAATCGTAAAAAAAACCTTATATATCCTGACCTTTTGGTCAATATGTCTTGCGTAGAAAATAAAATAATAAAGGGAGAAAAGTATAATATTTTTTTGCTTCGAGCATTGATAATGCATGAAAAGTTAGAGTTAACGGTTTGTTCATGTTACTATATAAATATTCTATCGGAGTTGTTTAAGAGTGTTCTTTCGTTCTGTTGCAGTACAAAAGGGAACTTTAAGATGAATACCGAACCTAAAGAATTCAACGACCTTATAGCTTGCTGGCGTGCCATGCCTAAAGAAGGTCGCCAACCTCCTCGAAAAACAACGTTTAAGCCAGTTCATCTTAAAAAGCTTATGCCACATTTATTTTTATTAGAGCGTTGTTCTGAAAAAGAAATGCGCGTTAAGATATTGGGCGCAGAACTAGAAACGCTTCTGAATAAGTCTACTTCAAAACATACGGTTTTTGATACTTTGTTATCATCAAATTGGCAGTTTTACAGTCGCTTCATGCAAACGTGTGGCTATGCTCCGTGCGGGGGTCGATTTTCCAAGTCTATTGAAACAGAAGATGGCTTAACTTTAAATGTAGACTCTCTAGGGGTGCCCTTGGCAGACCAGGATGGTACTCCTCGATACATGCTGGGCGTTATGGTGACACGGCCAGGCCCCTCTGCGACTTATAACATGGATAAGAAAACGACTTTTGGGGGTGCTCTGTCAGATCACGAATATATTGATCTTGGGCATGGTATACCAGAAAAAAACCAGCATACATAATAGTTCATTTTTCTTTTGGTAAAATATTTTGAACAGGCAATACACTTTTAAGTGTAATCGAACGATAAGTTCGGTAACTACACTTAGAGGATTTTACGGTTGGTGTTTTTTGAGATGCGGCTGTTGCTCAAGGTCGATGATTAAAAAAAATTTCAAATTTTCTCTTTTGTATCAAAGCTCTCGCAGAAGTGAAGCGTACTGCGTAAATTTAACAAAAAAAAGCTTGCGGACTTTAAGGGTCTCTTGTTACGCTACCCCTAGCCATAGTGACCGAATATGCCCGCTCCCGAGACCTGAAACTTGGGGCGGGCTTTTCTTTTCTGCCCCTAGATTTCCTTACAGTAAATGTGTTTGGCCGGTTCACTGAGAAGCATATTGTTTTATGGTTGTCCGTATATTGGGCGCCCTACGCTTTAAAAACGGTGCCGTCTTTCCTATAGGCGTATTTCGCTTACCATTTATATATGATCTTCTTGCCCATGTTTTATTAAAGGTGAAGCATACCCTGCTTAAGGGGCAGAGTTCTTTGTGTTTCAGGCAGAAATCTGAGGGAAAATAAATTAAATTACGAAAAACGTAAAAATAACTTGCACCCAAACCCCCTTTAGTGCACCATAGGGACATTCAAAGTGAAGATTTACGCCTAGAGCGAAACTCCTACAAACATACAGCATTCAATTTACCATAAAAAATCACGCTCGTGACGCAGAAGGCATGCTCGTCACCTAGTGTTCTTATAAGGGTTTGTCGCTGTCTTATCGTACTGGGCATTAGGAAAAAGGGTTCAAAATGCAGCAGATGCGAAGGCTTTCTGAAAAGTTGAAAACACAAGCAGTATTTCTGGAAGCCCTCGCAAAAAGCGGGAGTGTTTGTGCTGCAGCTTCTAATGCTGGCGTTAACCGCCGAACATTTTACCGGTGGCGAGAGGAGGAGCCTGTGTTTGCTGAGGGCTGGAAAAAAGCACAAGCAATGCCAAAAGATGACCTTGAGCATGAAGCGATACGGCGTGCTGTGAATGGGGTCGAAAAACCTGTTTATAGGGGAGGTGAAATTGTTGGTCATGTCACTGACTATTCCGACAGCATGTTGATGTTTCTGCTAAAGGCGCACTATCCAGAAAAATACGACCCCAAATTTATCACCTCATCACAAGGGAAACATAAAGAAACAAGCACAACACCACAGTTTGAAATAGAAGGGGCCCGTGATGCACTTAAGCGCAAATTCGCTGAGATCACTCAGCCCGCAAAAGAGAGATGAATTTTTCACAACCTTAACCGACTTTGAAGCAAAGCTTTTAACACATGATTGGCCCTTCTGGGCGCGCGCAACACAGTTACCTCCAAAGGGAAACTGGGCACACTGGTTAATGCTTGCAGGACGCGGGTTTGGCAAAACGCGCGCAGGGGCAGAATGGGTGCGCAGTCTTATTGAGGCAGCTGAGGAACCTGTTCGTATTGCGCTGGTGGCGCCTACACTGCATGATGCCCGTGCCATTATGGTGGAAGGGGACAGTGGGCTCCTTGCGGTTTCGCCGCCGTGGCACATGCCAAAATTTGAAGCCAGTAAGCGTATTTTGACATGGCCGTGTGGGTCTATAGCAACCTTATTTAGTGCGGAGGAGCCTGAACGTCTGCGTGGGCCACAGCACCATGCTGTCTGGTGTGATGAATTATGTGCGTGGCGGTATCAGGAGAAAACATGGGATAATCTTCTTTTTGGGTTACGCCTTGGCGCTACGCCGCGCACCATGATTACAACAACACCAAAACCAACGGCGCTTCTAAAGGCCTTGTTGAGCGCGACCGGGGTGCAAGTGACAAAGGGAAGTACCTTTGAAAACCTGGATAATTTGGCTCCCACGTTTGCAAGCGAAATTGTGGCAAAATATAAAGGCACACGACTTGGCCGTCAGGAACTATTGGCCGAGATTTTAGAAGATATCCCTGGTGCTTTATGGCAACGAGGGATGATCGATGCGCAGCGAGTACAAAAGGCGCCAGATTTGGCACGGATTGTCGTCGCAATTGACCCTCCCATCAGTATGGGTGAAAAGGCAGATGAATGCGGCATCGTTGCCGCCGGCATTACCGAGAATAACACGGCATATGTCCTGGCCGACAGTAGCATACAGGGCCTTGGCCCTACAGGGTGGGCGCGCAGGGCAGTAGCACTTTACCATAGCCTACAAGCAGACCGTATTGTCATTGAAACAAACCAAGGGGGCATGATGGCGGAAAGCGTTATCCGGCAGGTGGATGCCACTGTCCCGATTAGCAGTGTACATGCTACCCACAATAAGCGCACACGGGCTGAACCTGTCGCGGCCCTTTATGAACAGTCACGTGTACACCACGCAGGGAACTTTCCTTTGCTTGAAGACCAAATGTGCAGTTTTACCGGAACACGCCGGGAAGGCACCAGCCCAGACCGCGTTGATGCTCTGGTCTGGGCACTGACAAACCTCATGCTGAATCGTGGGCGATGCCCAAAAATAAGGACACTATAGATGGCACTTTTTGACAGGTTCTTTGGCGTTAACCGCCCAGCAGGAAAAGAAAATACCCGCGAAACAAAGTCAGGGGCGGGTAAGCGTTCACGGCCTGTCTTTACCCGTGTTGGTCCGGGGCAGGCGATCGCAACGCCGCGCCGGTATGATAAGCTTGCGCGTGAAGGTTATCAGCAAAATGTGGTGGCATACCGTGCTATTAATTTAGTGGCGAAAGCTGTGGCGAGCATTCCCTTTGTTGTTTACAGGGGCGAAAAACGCCTGTCAGACCATGCGCTTTCAAACCTGCTTATGCGGCCAAACCCAAAAGTAAAAGGAGAAAATTTTCTCTATAATCTTGTGGGCTATTATATGATTGCAGGTAATGCTTATGCTCTGTCGGCCGGACCAAAAGGGGGGGCTCCCAAAGAGCTATGGTTGCTGCGGCCTGATACAATGAGTGTGGTTGAAGGTGCTGACGGACTGCCTGCAGGGTTTGAACAACAAGTAAGTGGGCGCAAACAGCGCTTTGATCCAGACAGTGTGCTGCACTGGAAAAGTTTTAACCCACTATCTGATTGGTATGGCATGGCCCCTCTTGAGGCGGCAGCCATTGCAATTGATGCCCATAATGAAGGCAGCCGCTGGAACTTGGCGCTTATTCAAAATGGGGGTACACCCTCGGGCGTTCTTTACCAAGAAGACGCCGACCAGATGCTTACGGAAAGCCAGTATAAGGCTCTGAAAGATCAGGTTGAAAACCAGTATATGGGCGCAGTGAACGCCGGGCGACCTTTGCTTCTTGAGGGTGGTCTAAAGTGGCAAGATATGGGCCTTAGCCCCAAAGACATGGACTGGACAGGGGCGAAAAATGTGAATGCTAGAGAGATTGCTATGGCCTTTGGAGTGCCGCCGCAAATGTTGGGTATTCCTGATGCACAGACCTATAGCAATTATGCCGAGGCACGCCAAAGTGTGTGGGAGGATACAATCATTCCTCTTGCAAAAGACATTGCAGCGGAAATGACCAATTGGCTAGGGCCAAAGTTTGGAGGGGGTTTAACCTTAAAGCTGGACCTTGATGATATTCCCGCCCTTGAAGTAAAACGTGCTCAAAAATTTGATAGGTTAACAAATGCCTCTTTCTTAACAGAGGACGAAAAACGCGCGGCTCTTGGCTTTGGAAAAAGACCCAAAGGTACGCTTGGGACAGGCGGCACGCAAGAAACTGACAGAACCCAGAACACAGAAGATATTCAAGGTGCTGGGGGAGTAGAAAACCCCGGAGGGTCACAAAACCTTCGGAGACCACAAAATTCAGATCAGGTGGGTGCTTTGGCACAAGCAGAAAACACGGGGGTTGGACAAAGCCCCTCAGTGACGCCGGGTGCTGCTCCACAAGGCCCAACTTAACCCATAGCCGCACTTTTCCTGCGCCCTGTTGATAGTTTTGCCCCATAGCGCGCCCACAGAATTTCGCTGACAAAGGATTGGACCAGAAGATGCAATCATACCTTAAAATAGAATGCCCTTCTTAAGGTTGAGTATGACCATCTCCGCTGTAGCCGACAGATGAAATTGTATAAAATCTCTTACAAATTTTTGCCGTATTTGTGCACAGCTTTACGACTTTATTAACCCCATACATGTAAGATTAGAAATACGGACAACGAAGGGACAGTCAATGTCAGACGTAGAGTGCCCATGTTGCAAAAAGGGCGTACAAGCAAGACACACCTATATGGCAAATTTGCCAGCAACAGTCGTGTGCACCGGGTGTGGATCATGGTTCAAGATTGATGTGGAAAACAGCGGTGGTAAAGCCCTTGTTGGCTTGTCTCTGGTCACCCTTATACTTGCATATTTCTGGCCTATTGTACTGGTTTTCTTACCGGTGTTATTTGTTATGTCTATGGGGTCCCTGCAAACATTCAAAATTGAAATGCTCCAAGAACCCAGAACGGAAGTATGGACCATTAGCCGTGAAACAGGGGAAATATACCCCCTGAAAGACAAAGAAGGTTCTGATGAAGGACTGATCCTTTCCGAGAAATTCAAAAATTTAAGTCCTACAAGCGCAAATGTGTTCCGCCAAAAAGCAGAAAAATACAAAGCGCATAGGGCACGGGCATGGGCACGCGGTGCGAATAAGCGCTCCACAACAATTGGCTCTATTCATTTACCACCCCAATTAAGTCATTAGTAAAAACTACCTCCCCCAACTGCGTAAAACCCCTGTTGTCATTTGGCTGCAGGGGTTTTTGCGTGGGCAGAGGGTTTTCTATTCTCCCTGAAAAAAGGCACAATCATGCAACACTCCAGCACCGCAAACCGGCTGCTTTCCCTTCCGCTTGAGCTTAAAACTGAGGGCGAGCCCGGCACGTTTGAAGGGTACGGCGCAATCTTTGGCAACAAAGACCGTGACGGCGACATTGTTTCTCGCGGTGCGTTCCGTGAAAGCCTGAAAGCCGGCATGCCCGCCCTATTGTGGCAGCATGACCAAAAGCAACCCATTGGCCGGTTTGACGAAGTGCGCGAGGATGATAAAGGCCTTTTTGTCAAGGGGCGCCTTGTCATGAAGGGCCGCGGCCTTGAAGCCTATGAACTGTTAAAAATGGGCGCGCTGAACGGGCTTTCTATTGGCTTTGTCACCAAAGAAGCCAGCCGAGACCCCGCCACCCGCACCCGTACAATCACCGAGGCAGATTTGATGGAAATCTCTCTCGTTACTTTTCCCGCAAACGAGCTTGCACGTGTCAGCAACGTAAAAGCAGCCATAAGCCAAAAGGATACTGATGTGTACGATGAACCCTACAATAACGAACGCGCGTTTGAACACCTGCTGCGCGACAATGGCTTTAGCCGCACCCGCGCCAAAACAATTATTTCAAAAGGGTTTAAGGGCGGTGATCTAGACAGCATCAGCCCCCAAGAAATCGCCTCGCTCATCGCGGAAATAAAAAAACGGAAGCTTAACCTTGAGGTAAAACTTGGGCCTTTACTAGTGCCTTTACTAGTGTGGTTGGTTAGTGCTGCGGGGTCCGGTGCAATAGGGTACGCTGTGAGTAAATTTTTAGATGAATTATTGAAGAAAGAGGATATATTTACTAATGGCCCTCCCTTTGAATTATCTCCAGGGCAGGCGGTGGATATGTTCCTGCGCTCCAGGCATGATCAGACCAATATTTCTTATATAGCGGATATGTTAAAAGGAGATATTAACGACCATTATTTTGAATGTTTTTTAAAGGTTGTTTCTTGGTCACCGCGAGGCCCAATACGTAAGACAATCCAGCTCTATAACACTAAAGATGGTACTAAAGTTTTAAGGGTTCCCAATATCAAAGTAGGAAACTATGAGGACATTAAAAGATGGGCCAAAACAGCGGGGAATGCTCAAGTGGAGTATGCTAGAGCAAAACTTGGTGGGCACTTCGGGCCATTTGGGTCTTTAAAATATATTGGAAATGCTTCAGGCGATAAGTCACCAGTTAGTTTTATCATTAGGGATGCTTGATAGTATGGCCTGAGTTTAAGCATAAGATAATTACTTCGGTGGGCTTTCTATATCTGGCGATATGCGACCCGCAAAATTTAAGGTGCGTTTAGTTTAGCTGGTTGAAACAGGGGATACTTTCTCGGTATCCTTGTTTCCCCGCTTTCCCTTTTCTTACCAAATTTTGGCCATTAATTCTGCCCAGAAAGGCAGAACACTAGGGTGAAGAGTGTTTGAACACATCTTGGGAGCTGCCATAGGAGAGAATTTTTTGGTGGCAGCCAACAAACGGTGAATTTGGCCCTCTTCTGCAGTGAGGGTAAAGTCTGGCGTACTGGGGTTTTCTTTACGGTCTTGATCATAGCCTAGCACACTACTACCACTTGTGTTGAAAGTGGTTAACTGTACAGCACCATCTGTTAGTAGAAAGCGCTGATCCTCTCCAGTTAGCATTGTACGCAGTTTTTTCTGAGCAGGCTCAGTTAAGTAAAACCCAAGGGAAAGGGTGAATTTACCATTTGCGTTAGCCGTCATTCCAGCAATACAAAGGCGATCAATAGCTTGAGGGCCCATGATAAAAGGCTCTTCAATTTTTATAAAGTTTAATGCGCCATCAGGTAGCGCTTTATGCTGTTTTAAGCTCAGAAAGCTGGCAGTAAAGTCAAAATCATTAAGACCGGGTTTTGTCGGTTGGTGATACATGCTGCTACTTGTTTGTGCGGCTTGTGCGACAGCTCGCTCAATTTGTTCTTTAGCCTCCATGTCTATCATGGCTTTATGTACTTCTTCCGGGGTAAAAAAGCCGGATTCATCAAGCTGTACATAACGAGATGAATATAAATAATAGGAGCCGGTTGCAGCTAAAATTAGACCAACGATAAAACCAATAATATATTTTTGCATAAGTGACCCCCGGTAAACTGTATTGACGGCATGGTGCCGCGCACCCTGAACAAACACAGAACATTATTTCTTTATCGCTACAGCTTTTGGCTGCAAAAGTAAAGCCCCCTGGTGTTTTGTGCTGGGCTGGGTTTGTTTGCCATTCAACCAAGAAGGAAAGTGAGATGCTGGATCATCCTGCTGAGAACGAACGCGCGTTTGAACACCTGCTGCGCGACAATGGCTTTAGCCGCACCCGCGCCAAAACAATTATTTCAAAAGGGTTTAAGGGCGGTGATCTAGACAGCATCAGCCCCCAAGAAATCGCCTCGCTCATCGCGGAAGTTAAACGCCGACAGCACAAGCTAGAGCGAAAAAATTTTTTGAGTTCCCTAAAGAAAATAACACCATATTACATAGCATTATCCGCGTTAGAATCTATAGGAAAACTTGTTAGCGAAGAACTTAATCAGGTTTCCGTTATGCCCGGGCAATCAGCAAGCGGGCGTATTTTACCTGTTTCTCCTGGACGGGTTACTTTTCGAGTTTCACCGCCAACCAATATGCCTGATGCACAATTTAAGTGGTCAATTCGCTATTATGAGTTTGTGAACGGCAAGCAAGTTAGTCCTGCGGTTGTAACAAAAGACCACACAGATACTAGCATAACAGTTGACCGTGGTTTTATGAAAGGTTTGGTCCCTAATTTTAAAGTACAAGATGTTGTGGATTATTATGATGACTTACTGTTAAACCTTTTTCTAGGGACGACTGTTGCCACTATTAAGTTCATGGATTTTCCTGATGGACATCGACATCAAATAAAAAAAACTAAAGGTGTATTTAAAATAACTGTAGTTAATCATGTGGTCGAGCAAATGAAAGTTGAGCGCATGATTGAGCAATATAGGCGTAAGCACCCAGAGCTGTTTGATTAAGGCGAGCTTATTTGTACTATTGCTCTATGAAATTTGCAGGGAGGGGCCGCCAATTTTTGTGCCGATTGTACAGCTCCATATTAATTTGGCCATGGCACGGCAGAATTTTTCTGTTTGGACTTAACAAGATTAATTCACTTGCAATACTAGCAGCATCTTTTTCAGGAAAGAAAATATGCATTTCCGCATTGTTTGGCGCAATTTGCATGGTGGTATAGTTATTTTTTTCATCCTTAGAGAAACGGCCTATTTGTAATAGATCACCAGCAGTACCAAGGCGAAAAAGGCTAAAGGTAGCTTCACCAGTTGATACAATTTCTGAGGCTATATTTTTAATAAGGTCTTTGTCTTTGAGGCGGATAGCAACACCCCACTCTATATTGTTGAATTGGTTGTATTCAGCCTTGTGAATACATATTTCCTGAATTATGTCAGGTGTAAATTCGAGCACGAGTTCTGTTTTATAAAGTGCCGCGAGGGGCAGTTCAGCAGAAAAAGGCCCAATTTGTTTTTTCTTAAGGCCCATTTGTGGGCTTAACCCTTTGGCATAGACTTGGTAGCCACCATGCTCACGGGCAATGTCGTTATAGGTGTACTCCTTTAGTGGGCTGATGATTTCAAAGTAAGCCAGTGTTTTTAAAACCGTATCAAGTATAAAGATATAAAAGATAAAGCTAATGCCTATACCAAACCAGACACCATTGCGGTATGTTTTCATTTGTTTTGTCTCCGTGCGATGGTTACCAAATATGGGCTATTAGTGCTTTCCAGAAAGGTAACACTTCATACCGACGGGGGCCAAGTACCTCGGTATATTCATTGAGTTCAGGCTGTTTTTGTTGTTTATTATCGTGCATGGCAATTTTTCAATTGGTAAAATAGTGCTGCGAACAAACACAGAACATTATTTCTTTATCGCTACAGCTTTTACTTGCTACCTAAATAGTGCTCTGGCAATATTTACAGAAATTTCTTTTTGTCACCCCAAAAGCCTTCTTGCATTTCCTGCCATTGTTTAATGTTGCTTGTGTCAAAAGCTGTGGTGCAGCCGCTTGGTACTTTGTTTGGTGAGAGATAGCTCGCCAAATGCAGCAGGGAGGCAACTTGTTCATAATTAGCATGGAAGCTAAAGTCAGCGCTCCTTTCAAAGACCCTGCCGTCAAACTCAAAGCTGCGTTCCATGGCAGCTTTGTGATCTGCGGTGGATGTTGCGGTTGCCATAAAGTTGGAAACTTTAAACTTGGCTAATTCAAAAGATAATTCTTTGTCTTGGTGTGCTTCCAACTGCTTTAATAATTGAGCAGAAGCAGCATCTTTAAGAAATACATCGAAATCAAGATAAGTAATAGCATCCATGTCATTTTGTTCAATGACAGTAAAGCAAATTTCCTTAATGTCATCAGGGGAAATTTCAAAAACAGGGGCAAGCTCTACAATGCGGAAAGGCCCCATATCTGGATAATGAGGGGGGTCACCGCCTAGAAAATATGCTCCGAGCATAAGGTTATAGTTTTCGTAAGGTCGCCAAGCGTTTTGTGTTGCATTGTCGCCTGAAAAGAAAAGCGTTGGTGCTACGATAGCAACACCAAGAGTTGCGGCAACACCAACGATAAAACCAATAATATATTTTTGCATAAGTGACCCCCGGTAAACTGTATTGACGGCATGGTGCCGCGCACCCTGAACAAAAACAGAACATTATTTCTTTATCGCTACAGCTTTTGGCTGCAAAAGTAAAGCCCCTTAGTGTTTTGTGCTGGGCTGGGTTTGTTTGCCATTCAACCAAGAAGGAAAGTAAGATGCTGGATCATCCTGCTGAGAACGAACGCGCGTTTGAACGCCTGCTGCGCGACAATGGCTTTAGCCGCACCCGCGCCAAGGTGATTACTTCAAAAGGCTTTAAGGGTGGTGATCTAGAAACCGGAGAAAGCGCAGAAATTGCCGAAATGGTGGTTGAGCTGAACGCAAAAAGAGAGGCGCTGCTTGTTACGAAAACCAGGAGTGTGTTGGATAATATAGACAAGTTTTTTGGGTATGCTACATCTATAAATT
>Ga0316208_1000769_pt1 | contig 35317 bp, 24 predicted proteins | sample 3monopyrite_MG_FD_204944 | JGI IMG/M metagenome (GOLD analysis project Ga0316208, IMG submission 204944) | Microbial mat bacterial communities from mineral coupon in-situ incubated in ocean water Damariscotta River, Maine, United States -... | ecosystem: Environmental > Aquatic > Marine >...
GCTTTGCCGATCGGACTTTTCGGAAGCACGTGAGGCTGCTCTTTTTTGAGCCACGCCTCGAAGGTGTTCAGGATCGGGATGGCGTACTGTTGCCTGGCGTCGCGCCGAGCGTCGCCTTCCAGCTTTGCCTGGTCGAACTGTGCTTCCAGCGCGTACAGCCGGGCGATGTACGAGATCGCTTCGTGAGCACGTCGGGAATCAGTCTCAATCGACTCCCACCAGTAACGGCGAGCGTGCGCCATGCAGGCTACTTCGATCACTTTGCCTGTCGCGTACACTTGGTCGTAACCGCTGAAGGCGTCGGCCTGAAGGTAACCGTTGAAGCCTGTCAGGAACCGTGATGGCTCCTCGCCTTCGCGCGTCAGACTGAATTCATAGACCGCGTACGGATTGCCTTTGTCACCGGCATACGCCCAGCCGGCGAAGCCGGTTTGTTCGAGCTACCGCTCGGATGGCAGTTGGGAGCGGTAGCTCCAACAAGCCGCCGGTGGCGGTCGCTGACTTCGCTGCCGATTTCTTTGCGAAGTTTCCCGCAGCACGGACATGTACGCTCTTCGTCCGTGAGTTCGTACACGACTTTTTCGCGAGGAAGATGATCGGGCAGTGGCCGGCGACCGTGACTCTTCTTCCGCTTCTTTCGGTCCGATGCTTCGCCGCCATCATCAGGCTCGTCCGAACCGACATCTTCGTCGGTGCCATCCTCCGTTGAAACAGAATCCGTCACGCCCTGCTGAAGTTCCGCGACCAGCGACTCCAGCTCAGCGGCAGAGAACAGAGTCAGCTGATCCGGATCGATGCGTTCCTTCTGCGGCCCGTACTGTTTGCGTAACAGGCGAGCCAGTTGCTGATGCAGACCTTCCAGCTTCCGCAACTGTTTCTCGATCGTTTCATGCAACGAATCGATGATCGTTTCGTGCTGAGTGATCGCATCATCGCGTGTGGCCAAGGCAACGCGGTGGACAACTTCGCGTTCAACCAGCGAAGCGTCGCGTTCGGCAATTGCGACGGCCTGCCCGGCGACCAACGCCTTGAGCTGCTCCACATCATCTGGTAATTGAAGGTCGTCCTGACTCATGCCGGGTATGACGCTTTTCACACCGGAATTATTTCAACAAACCGTTCGGCCACAGAAAGTTTTCCCGGAAACGTTGCTCTCAAAACAGCAGCAGCCACCGAACACGTCGATGGCCGCTGAACAGCGTCGCCCCGGAATTCAGTGCTGACCAGACATCATCAAGTCGGCGGCGCGGGCCGGCTGTCGGATGCCGACTTTTCTTTCGACGCTGGCCGCTGATAGCGCTGGCGACGCTTCACACTGCCAAGGTCAATGCCTTCTAACAACAGAGCCAGTTCGTCCGATTGAATCTCGCAACGCGCTGCCGCCGCCGTACCATCAGTATTCGAGACCGCACTCTTCACGACGCTGACCTTCACGCCGGCGTCCATCGGAAACTGGTAGCTCCCGCTTTCCAGGCGTTTATAGAAAATCGCCAGGCCATCTCGATCCCACCAGAGCACTTTCAACCGATCACGCTTCCGATTGCGAAACACAAACAGATGACCCGAAAACGGGTCTTCGCGAATCACGTTTTCGACCAGAGCAAACAGGCCATCAAAACCCTTCCGCATGTCGGTGGGTGCGGTCGCCAGAAACACGCGAGTCGTGCGGGAAATACTCAGCACGACCCCACCTCGCCACGACTGACCCCGCCCATACAGTGACGGGACGCACCCTGCCGAGCGATACCGTGGCGACAGACAACAGTCAGCACGCGTTCCAGAGTTTCCGCCGAAGCATCCTCCCGCAACCGGATCACCACACCGCCAGCAACATCAATCTCCAGCTGCGCTGTGCAGTCAGCGGACGTGTCCGCCGAAGTCACCACGTCCGAGGGCACAACGTCCGAGGGCACAACGTCCGAGGGCGACAAAGCCGGACGCCGCGGTGGCCTCCGATAATGAGGCGTGACTGTCGCACTCAGGCAATCCACGCTCGTGATCACGGTTCTGCAATTTCCGACGCCACACGTAATACGTCGGTTCCGAAACCCCGCTCTCGCGACACCACCTTCTGATCGACAGACCGCTTGTCGATTGCCACTCAAGCTAACTCCGCCAGTAAGCTTCTTTCTCCACACTACGCCGATGATTCGCCATGACTCGGAACTCCTGACTGAGGAAACACAAATCTCCTCAGCATAAAGCCCCATGCAAGATGCACTTCACCGTGCGCTTACCTTCGCCCGGCAGATTTCAGGATAGCCAGCATTCCACCGACGACGCCCTGCTCGACGGCCAGCATTTCGTTGTCGATGAGAAGTTCGGACCGGCGGAACGTGTCCAGGTCAGTTGGCGTTCCGCCGAAATGATTGCACTCGATAAAGATCGATCCGACGGCGATGGAACGAGCCATGAAGACTACGTTTCGCGAAGAGTCCGCTGGGCGGAGCAAAAGTGAATCAAACGTGTTAGCCGTTCAGGCAATCACATCGTGAGCGACATTGCCGTACACATCGGTCAGACGAAAGTCACGGCTGGCGTAGTGCCATGTCAGCCGTGTGTGGTCGAGGCCGAGCAGGTGCAGGATCGTGGCGTGCAGGTCGTGTAGAGTCATTCGGTCTTTAATTGTGTAATTGTGTAATAGCCGAACTCGTCGGTTTCACCGTAACGGAATCCGCCCTTTACGCCGCCGCCGGCCATCCAGATCGTGAATCCGTCGGTGTGGTGATCTCGTCCGACGTTTTTACCATCGCCCGCCTGCGAGGTGGGCCTCCGCCCGAATTCACCGGCCCAGACGACGAGCGTATCATCGAGTAGTCCGCGTGCCCTCAGATCCTGGAGGAATCCTGTGATCGAAAGATCGATTTGGGCCGCGTTGGCGGCGTGGCCTTTCTCTAGATAGCCGTGCTGGTCCCACTGTTCGTTCGAGGGTATTCCCTGGCTGCTCAGCGAGCCGGCATGATTCACCTGGATGAACCGGACGCCTCGCTCGACCATTCGTCTAGCCATCAGACACTGTCGACCGAAGTCTTCAGTCGGTTTCTGATCCATCCCGTAGAGGTTCCGCGTTTCCTTTGTCTCCGCGGAAAGGTCGAGGGCTTTCGGAGCGGCCATTTGCATTCGGAAGGCCAGTTCGAAAGTCTGCAGTCGAGCATCCAGTTCGGCGTCGCGGAATCCGTCCTGGGCCGCAAGGTCCCGCATCAGTTGAAGCTGCATTCGCTCCAGTCGGCCGACATTGGACGCGTTCATGTATTTGAATCGGGCCGTCGTCGCCGGAGAGTTCGGGTATCCCGGAGTTCCCAGCGGCACTCCCTGATGATTGGACGGGAGAAACGCAGCTCCCCAGTTATTGACGCCGCCGTGAATGCTGGACGGGCAAATGTTGATGTAGCTGGGCAGGTCGGCGTCTTCCGTTCCCAGGCCGTAGCTGATCCATGAACCCAGACTCGGGCGAACGCTGAGGTCGCTGCCCGTGAACAGTTTCATCGTCGCGCCGCCGTGAGCCACATTCGTGTCACAGACTGAGTGGACCATGCACAGCTCGTCGGCAACTTTCGGAAGATGCTGCCACAGTGAACTCATCGGAATTCCGCTTTCGCCTGTCGGGCGAAATTTCCAGGGAGACTTCAACAGGTTGCCACGCTTGGCAAACTTGATGCGGGTTCGTTTGAACGGCGGTTCCTGACCGTCGTACTTGTCGAGGGCCGGCTTTGGATCGAACGTGTCGACGTGCGAGACGCCTCCCTGCATAAACAGGAACACGACGCTTTTGGCGCGAGCGGCGAAGTGGGGTGATCGTGGCGCGGGCGGCGGTAAACTGGTTGCGTCCGTCGATTCGGCTTTTACCGCCTGTTCGCCCAGCATGGCATTCAGCGCAAGGCTGCCGAAGCCGAGAGCTGTGCGGCTCAGCATGGCACGGCGCGAAGTTGAGTGGTCGGGAATCATCCTCACCTCAGGTAAATGAACTCGCCGCCAGCGAGCATCGCGTGGCACAGCTTGCTCCAGGCGGTCGGAACTGCCTCAGCATCGAGCAGTTCGCTGTAGTCGGCGATGAACTTTGTGGCGATTGTTTCTTCAGATTCAGTCGGTGGGCGAGAGTAAAGCAGTCGATAGATGCTGCGAATTCGCGCCGACACGGATTGCAGAGTCGGATCATTCAGCACGTTGGCGGCAACGCGAGCGGCTGCATCTTTCACAAACGAGCTGTTCATCATGAGCATCGCCTGAGGATCAGTCCCGAAATAACTTCCCGATTTCCGTTGCCTTGTTTGACCCGAAGCCGCAGGCGATGGTGTCTTGAATGCGTGCCAGCGTCTGAAACGCGGGCGCCTTCGGCTTCCGGTCAAACAAGGAACTTATTTCAGGACTATTCCTGAGTCGGCACCGTCGTCGTGACTCGATTTCCGGTTGGCAGGTCTGGGTTGGCGAAGTCGAACAGCGTTAGGAAGTCGTCCACGTTGGTTCTGAGTACGGGCAGGTAAATCGTGCGGCGGTTTGACTCGTCATAGTGCTGCTGCTGTTTCTCCAGCAGCTCCGGCGAAAGGTTGATCGTCTGAAGTTCCAGCGGTGCGCCGCCGGTTTTTCGGTCAAGCCGACCGGACACGTCGAGCAAGGCGTCGCGAATGACTTCGGCCTCCAGCCGCCTGCGAGGATACTCCCAGTGCAGCAGGTTCTCGGGGTCAATGTTCGGAGCGTTGGTTTGAAGCGTGACGGACTCGGGGGCTGCTCCCATTTGCCAGGTGCGGCTGTTGAGGATTTCGCGGTGCATGGCTTTGATCGACCAGCCCTGTTCGACGAATCGGCGAGCGAGATAGTCGAGCAGTTTCGGGTGGCTTGGACGAGCTCCTTTTGTGCCGAAGTTGTCCGGTGTGGCGACGATGCCGCGTCCGAAATGCCACCGCCATAGCCGGTTCACCATGACTCGACTGGTCAGCGGATGGTTCGGCTGGGTCATCCATTCGGCCAATTGAAGCCGACCGCTTTGGTCTGCCGGCATCGTTTGGCGAGTTGTCGACGCCACCTGAAGAAAACCACGGGCTACTTTTTCCGCCGGTTTGTGCGCGTTACCGCGGACGAGTATGTGTGCATCGCCGATGTCGCCTTCCTGAACCGCCATCACCTGGAGTGGCGGCTTGATGAGCGTCTCCAGTTCGGCAATTTCTCTGGTCAACGTTTTCTGGCGGTCGACCAGCGTTGCCAACATGGAACCGGCTTCGATTTTCAGCAGACGCAACTTATCGATGTGCGTCATCAGCGGCTCTGATTCAAGGCGGAACGTATTCAGCCCCGACTTCAGAGGATGGATTCCTTCGAAGAACCATCGCTGGCCCGGCGGGTACCAGTCGCCGTTCGTCTGGTTGATGGCCGGTTCGCGAATCACTTTTCCGCTGAGCAGAATGCGGCCGGGTCTGGCTTCTTTTGCGGCGTAACGTAGCTGCAGGACGTAAGTCCCGTCGGATGGAATCTCCTCTTCGATGAAAGTTTCTTCTCGATCTACGGAACGTTTTTGAGCAATAGCGTGTTTTCGGACTGCGTCTTGCAGGTTTCGTTCGTGAATCTGCTGCAGCCAGACCGCCAGCTCATCAGATGTGTTTCCCTGAAACTGCTCGAATCCTTTAACTGCCGAAAGAAAAGTCTGTTGAGCAACGTCGGACTCATCAATTCGTCCAGCGAATTTTCCACCGAGCCCACGGCGGCCGAGCAACCGAAGCCAGGGGCGGTGATGGTTGAGTCGCTCGCCCAGCGCGGTGTCGTCGCCATTCCGTGCGTTCCTGATCAGAGTCTCAAAGTCAGATTCCGGAGCGGTCATTCTGAGTTCGACCTCTTGATTAGGCGTATTGCCGAATGCTGCGTCACGGGGGCAGTCTGAAAAATTCAGGAATTGAGCGTTCAGAATCCTATATCGTGGCGGATGTGCTGTCGCCTGTTGTGTTTACGGTGTCAAAACGGTTCGAATGCTTCGAGATGGCGTGGTGTAACTTAGCCTGTTTTGACAGTGTTGCGGACGTGGTTGCCGAGCATTTGCCTGTCGTGAGCGGCGAAAAAGAATTGTCGGGCGACTAATATCAAACAAGTTTGACTGATCGCGTTTCACGATCTCAATGGAGAAGCCTCAAATGTTTTCGCGACTCATGATCTTCGGGATGGCTGTTGCTACTGCCTCACCGGTTCTTGCGGCGAATCCAGATTTTGCCGCGTCGACCAGTTCGGCGAAGGTTAAAGTCTTCATCCTGGCCGGGCAGTCGAACATGGAAGGTCGTGGCTTTGCGGAGCCGCTTTCGTGGCAGGTCACTCAGAAGAAGTTCAGAGACCGTTACACGCACTTCATCAAGGACGGCGATTTCGACGCGTTCACGAAGAAGGTTGCCGAGACGACGGACTCGGAAGATCGTCGGAAGACTCCCACATATCTTTGGAGTAGCCGCCAGGACGTTTGGATTAATTACCTGGGAAAACACGGAGATCTGACTGTCGGATACGGCGCTCCGAAAGAGGGCTTCGGTCCTGAGTTCAATTTCGGGCACGTCGTCGGAGATTATTTCGACGAACAGGTTCTGATCATCAAGACGTCGTGGGGCGGACGAGCACTCGCACGAGGCTTTCTGCCTCCGTCGTCGATGTTGAGCGATGCGGAGTATGCTGAACTGGCTGCAGCTCAGAACGCTGAGAATGAAGCATGGAACAAAGCCGAGCCGGCGAAGATCGCCGCGTACAACAAACGAGTCACTGAAGAGAACAAAACGTCGGATAAGAAGAAGAGACTTAGGACTTTCAAGCCGCGCGAGATCGTGACGACCGAGCAGTACAAGGATCAGTTCGGGAAAGACTACCGAAACATGGTCGCCGAAGTTCACGGCTGCCTGGCGAATCTCAAGCAGCGATTTCCTGGCTACAAGGGACAAGGTTACGAGATCGAAGGATTCGTCTGGTTTCAGGGCTGGAACGATCAGTACCAGAATCGCTGGCTGACTTACGAAGAGAACATGGCGAACTTCATTCGCGATGTCCGCAAGGAGTTCAAAGTTCCTGAGATGAAATTCGTCATTGGCCAGATGGGGCACGACGGGATGAAGCCGGACACCGAAGGTTCGCCTCGTGACTTCATCAAGAAGGCGCAGGCGGCCGTTCCGAATTATCCTGAGTTCAAAGGCAACGTCCTTTGCGTGAAGACGGACAGGTACTGGGACCTGGAAGCTCATGCCATTTACACGGGGCCGGGCGGCTGGAGCAAAGACGTCAACAAGTGGCGGCAGTTCGGAAACGACCGCCCCTATCACTATTACGGCAGCTCCTGGTGCTTCGCTCAGATCGGTACGGGCTTTGGCCAAGGGATCCTCGAACTGCTGAAGTGAGCGGTTCGAAAAATGGGCACCGGTGGCACACCTTTTCCGCGGATCGCTAGACTGCGCCGGAAGCGGCTCTCGGGTAGCCCCGAGGTTGCCTCGCGACATTCAACAATGTCTTTCAATTTCTCGTTCAGGAAACTCGCTCGAATGACAAACCTGATTTCGAAGTTTCGTTCGTTTCTCCGTCTCGCGGTCTGCGTGGCGCTGTTTGGTTCCGCCGTCAACGCTGAGGATGCCATCAAGCACTCGTTCCTTGGGTGTGGGAAAGCCAATCGAACAGTCATCGTTGGCGAGGACGGCAAGGTTCAATGGAAGTACGACAAGCCGGCCAGTGATGGATGGGTCCTTCCGAACGGGAATGTGCTGCTCGCTCTTTATCCGACGGCGGGTTTTCCTAAGGGCGGCGTCGTAGAAGTTGAGCGAGCCTCGAAGAAGGCCGTCTTCGAGTATCAAGGTCAGCAGAAAGAAATCAGCACTGCCCTGCAACTGTCGGATGGCCGGTTCCTGGTCGCCGAGTTAGGGCCTGAGCCGCGGGCAATCGTGATTGATCGGTCTGGCAAAGTGTTGAAGACGACGGCGTTTCAGTGTCAGAAGGGTAACGCCCACATGCAGACTCGGATGCTGCGAGTGCTGCCAAACGGAAACTACATCGCGCCGCACCTGCTGGACTTTGCCGTCAAAGAGTACGAGCCGGATACTGGCAAGGTTGTCCGAGCGTTCCCGACGGACGACCGAGGTCGCGACAAACGCGATTGGCCATTCACGGCGATTCGTCTGAAAGATGGCAACACGCTGATCGGCTGCACGAACGGAAACCGCATCATCGAAGTGGACGGAAGCGGGAAGATTGTCTGGAGCGTGACGAACGAAGACATCGGCGAGAAACTGTTCGACGACGCGTGCGGTGTTCAACGATTGCCGAACGGCAACACGGTCGTGACCAGCTACCACGCGAGAGGTGACCGAGTGAAACTCTTCGAAGTCACGCGCGACAAAGAGGTTGTCTGGCGCTACTCCGGGATGAACGCCGGCTTCCATCACTTCCAGATTCTGACAACGAACGGCAAGCCGCTCGTTGAGAATACCTGGAAGTAATTGAGTGCTTGTTCTGAAGACGCCGACGCGATGTGTCGGGTTTGGATTTGTAGGGTGTGACCAGCGGGCTGAACGTTAATCGCGGTGTGCCGGCGCGGAGATCTGAGAGCAATCCCGACGGCAACTTACTCCAACAGTTGCCCGCGCAGGCACACCAGCCGTTTGATTCGCTCCGCTGGTCACACCCTACGGAAAACTCGCAACGACTATACGTTGCTGGGTGACCGGTTCTGTAATTCGTCGATCGGTTGGCTGATGGTGATTTACGGGACGGCTTTGTTGTCTGGATGTCTGATCGTGGGCGTCGTTGCGGGGCAATTGCTTGGGTTTCTAGTCGGCGTCAATAAGAACATCGGCGGCGTGGGTATTGCGATGCTGTTGCTGATCCTGGTCAGCGATCGACTGCAACGTTCCGGGCGCATTCTGCCTCCGACGAAGCAGGGGATTCTGTTCTGGAGTTCGATGTACATCCCAATCGTCGTGGCGATGGCAGCGAGTCAGAACGTGCTGGCGGCTGTTAAGGGTGGGCCGATGGCTCTGGTGGCTGGCGTGAGCGTTGTGTTGATCAGCTTCGCACTGGTGCCGGTCATCAGTCGGATTGGCCAGTCGGACTTAGAGTTGAAGGAGACTGACACTCTGCCGGCAGAGGACGAGCCATGACGGAGTTGCTCGAAGCCGTTCAGGACGTTCTCACCAAGTATTCTCTGGTGACTGCCTTCGCGTTCGTCGGCGCGACAGTTTGGTTTTCGTACGTCGTTTCCGATCGCCTGACGCGAGGCCGTCTGCACGGTTCCGCCATTGCGATCCTGATGGGGTTGCTCCTGGCTTACGCCGGCGGGGTCACGACCGGTGGAAAAAAAGGCATAGCGGACATCGAGGTGCTGTCTGGAATCGGCATCATGGGCGGATCGATGCTGCGTGACTTCGCGATCGTGGCGACCGCGTTTGGTGTGCGAATGGACGAGTTCCGCAAGACGGGACTCAGCGGCATCGTTTCATTGCTGGCGGGAGTTGTCGTTTCTTTCATCGTTGGGGCGTGTGTCGCCTACGGATTCGGATACCGCGACGCGGTCAGCATCACAACGATCGGTGGCGGAGCGGCCACGTACATCGTCGGGCCGGTCACGGGGAGTGCTCTGGGGGCAACGTCGGACGTGATCGCGTTGAGCGTCGCCGTCGGTTTGATCAAGTCGATGCTTGTCATGATTATGACCCCGTTGGTTGCCGGCTACATCGGGCTGGACAATCCACGGTCGGCCCTCATCTTTGGTGGGCTGATGGGGACAACGAGCGGAGTCGCTGGCGGCCTGGCCGCGACCGATCCGGAACTTGTGCCTTATGGGGCAATGACCGCTACCTTTTATACGGGACTGGGTTGTCTGCTCGGGCCTTCGGTCATCGTTCTGGCGATACGTGCCGTCGTATGAACGTCCGACAATGGCTAAGGAACGGCTTGTCAATAACTGTCGTAGCTACGCTCGCCAGAGCGTGGACCGATCCACCGTCTGGCGACGGTAGCTACAGAGAAACGCGACATTTAATTTGAGGCCGATTCTAACTCCGCAGCAACGTTCGGCCGAAGGAACTAAGGCCTTGGAAGAGCTTCAACTGATTGCGCGTGCGAAGTCCCATGGCAGTGCCGTGGCGATTCGGTCGGGGGCCGACGAGTGGTCGTACGATGAGTTGCTTGACCGCTCCGCTGGTCAAGCATCCGCATTGCTCGCTGATGTGGATGATTTGAGCGGATCGCGAATCGCTTACCTGGTACCGGCCGAGTTCGATTACGCATCGGTCCAGTGGGCGATCTGGCGAGCCGGTGGCGTTGCCGTTCCATTGTCGTTGTCAGCGACCGAGCCAGAGCTTGAGTATACGCTGACGGATTCCGGCGCGAATTGCGTCGTCGTTCCTGCTGGGTTCGTGGAGAAAGTGAATGGGCTCTGTGAGCGACTCGGGCTGAGAGTTCTGGTTATCGAAGAAGTCGGGACGGTTGATCTCGAAGAGGTGTCGTTACCCGATGTGGCGTCGCACCGGCGGGCGATGATTCTTTACACGAGTGGCACGACGAGTAAGCCGAAAGGCGTCGTGACGACTCATGCCAATATTCAGGCTCAGATTGAATCGTTGCTCGAGGCTTGGAAATGGGAAAGTGCTGATTGCATCCCCCTGTTTCTGGCGCTGCATCACATTCATGGAATCATCAATATTCTGTCGTGCGGGTTGTGGGCTGGCGCGACCGTCGAAACGTTTTCGCGATTTGAAATGGCATCGGTTCTCGAGCGAGTGGCGGCGCGGGCGTTTTCAGTCTTTATGGCGGTGCCGACGATTTATGTGAAGCTGATTCAGACGCTGGAGGCGATGTCCGAGTCTGATCGCGAGGGCGTCGTGCAGGCGTTTTCGGAAATGCGGCTCATGATTTCCGGGTCGGCCGCGTTGCCGGCGAGCGTGCATGACAAGTGGTTTGTTCTCACCGGGCAGAAACTGCTGGAGCGATACGGGATGACTGAGATTGGTATGGGGCTGTCGAATCCTTACGACGGCGAACGACGACCCGGTGCTGTGGGACAGGCTCTGCCGACGGTCGAGGTTCGGCTGAAGTCAGAGAGCGGCGACGTCGTCGATGGTGAAGACGAGCCGGGCGAGATTCAGGTACGTGGTCCCGGTGTTTTTGTTGAGTATTGGAACCGTCCCGACATCACGGCCGAGTCGTTTGACGAGGACTGGTTCCGAACCGGCGACATCGCAATTCGTGAGACCGGGTATTACCGCATCATGGGGCGGCAGTCTGTCGACATCATTAAGAGCGGCGGCTACAAGCTGTCGGCTTTGGAGATCGAAGCAGCGTGCCTGGATCATCCGGCAATTTGTGAAGCGGCAGTCGTCGGAGTTGCTGATGACACCTGGGGCGAGATCGTCGCACTGGCGGCGGTGCTGGAGTCTGGCGAAGAACTCTCGCTGGAAAGTCTGCGGGAGTGGTGTCAGGATCGGCTTTCGAAGTACAGGATTCCGAGTCGACTGCTGGTCGTCGGTAAGGATCAGTCCCGAAATAGATTCCCGATTTCCGTAGCCTTGTTTGACCCGAAGCCGCAGGCGATGGTGTTTCAGACGCCGGCACGCATTCAAAACACCATCGCCTGCGGCTTCGGGTCAAACAAGGAACTTATTTCGGGACAGTTCCTAAGCTTCCGCGCAACGCGATGGGGAAGGTGACGAAGCCTGCTGTCTGCGACCTGTTTTGATCTTCGGGATTGTTTTTCGAAGGTCGAGCTTGTTTCCAGCAAAGCGACTTGTTTCAAGGAAGTAGTGACTGTGAATTTTCGAATTAGCTGCCTGGTTCTGGTGTTGCTTGTGTCTGCAGCCGGGCGTAGGACGTTTGCCCAATCGGCGACCGAGGCGATTTCTGAGGACGGCAAGTATCGAACTGTTACCGACGTGCCGTATCGGACAGGTGAAGGCCTGACGGATTACATGAAGGAGCGCTGCCGGCTCGATGTTTATTACCCGACGGGCGTTAAAGGCTTCTCGACAGTTGTCTGGTTTCATGGTGGCGGGCTGAAGGCTGGGAAACGGTCGGTGCCTAAGCAGCTCAAGGAACAAGGCATTGCCGTCGTTGCGGTCAACTATCGGTTGCATCCGAAAGTGAAAGCGCCCGCGTACATTGAAGATGCCGCGGCTTCGGTCGCCTGGACGATCAGGAACATCGAGAAGTACGGCGGCTCGTCGAAACGTGTTTTTGTGAGCGGTCACTCGGCGGGCGGGTACCTGACGAGCATGGTCGGGCTCGACAAACGCTGGCTGGCGGCGCACGACGTTGATGCAGACAGTATCGCGGGTTTGATTCCGTTCAGCGGGCACACGATCACGCACTTCACCGTCCGGGCCGAACGCGGCATCGACGGAAAGCAGCCCATCATTGACGACATGGCTCCGCTGTTTCACGTGCGGAAGGACGCTCCACCGCTGCTGCTCATTACGGGCGACCGTGAACTCGAAATTCTGGGACGATACGAAGAGAACGCTTACCTCTGGCGGATGATGCAGGTCGTCGAGCATCCCGATACCAAGCTGTTCGAGCTTGACGGTTTCAACCACGGGCAGATGGCTGTGCCAGCACATCCGCTGCTCCTGCGTTTTGTGAAACGGATCAGTTCGGGAGAATAGCTTTGGAATGTTCGGCGCAGCCTCGACACTGTTGGCGAGTTTGAATTCGTGCCAGTGTTTCGTATTCCTTCCATGCTGACCAGCCGGTGAATTCTGGACGGTTGCCAACGAGCCACGACGTGAATACCGTCGCCGCTCACGTTGGCAATCACTGATTCGTTGTCTGGAGACGCTGCGATGTTTGCTGTGAGAATTCGACGGATCGTTCTCACCAGTCTGGCTGTATTCGTTTGCCAGGATTGGGCCATTGCGCAGAGCAGCAGCGGCAGAGTTGGGCGTGAGGCCGGCGCGGTCGTCACGCATTCTCAGCCGCTTGACCCGGAAGTTGGTCAGTCGGCGGAAGTTTCGGCTCGGGTCATTCGACCGAGCACGCTGCCGGACAACGGACGAGTCAGAGTCTCGATCGTCGCAGTTCGTGCTGCGGAGAATGCCAAAGAGACTCGCGAAATAGTCCTCAGCAAAGTGCTTCATGCCTTGGACGGAGATTTCTTTACTGTCTTCACCGTGAAGACAGGCGCCAGCTTTCGCGTTGAACTCTCGCCGGAAGAAGGCGAGATCACTCTCTTCGAAGGTAATCGTTGGCGCGAGACTGGTTACGTCGATGAGCTGCTTGCGGCACCTCGCGAGGTTAAATGGAAAGATGGCCAGACGACGGCCGTTTCGATTTCAGTCCGCAAGATTGCGAACACTGTTTCCACTGACGGATCGTTGGTCATCGAAGCAGAGCCGAATAACTCGGCGGCCCAGGCTCAGTCGATCACTCTCCGGGACACCGCAGACGACTATTCGCTGCAGATCGTCGGGACGAGCGACGACATTGAATACTTCGACAACGGCGAAGTGGGAACGGGAGCGGGCGACGACTGGTTGCGGCTTGAGTTCAACGGTCCCGAGCCTCGTTTGCTGACGGCCTGCTTGACGATTCCTGACCAGATGGTGGCCGCGCGAATTCGCTGTTACGCGATGCCGAAAGACAAAGCGACGATCAAGGCCGGCGAGACGCTCGACGTCGGAGCCGAGTACGAAGAAGGGAAGAACTCGAACGAGCGAGTTCATCAGCAGGTCGAGCAGCACCGCATCGCGATCAACCGAAATCTGAAACCGGGCCATGTTTATTTTCTGCGAGTCGAAGCAAACGCTCCCGGCTACGGCCTCGAATTGCGAGTCGTGAAACCAGCTCCGTTCGACGATCCACAAAAAGCCGTGCGGTTCGGTTTGTACGATCACCTCGGGCAGGTCAGTTCGTGGCTTAATAACCGTCCGCGCGGCGCGAGTGTCGAACGTCGAATTCGCGATACAGGAAATCTGCTCGGCACGCACTGCATGAGTTGTCACACGCAGTCCGGAGTCTGGGGGCCAGCGATTCCCTTTGCACAGGGGTATCGAACTTCGAATTCGCACCTGTTTCGAAATCTGACAAATATTTGTTACCAGTCACTGCGGCCAACGAACGAACTGGTCGACGCCGCGAACAACACGAGCCTCGCTCCGCTTGATATCGGAGACGGTCCGGCGGGAACGCGAGTAGCGGGGCACAGTGTGGTTTCTCTGGAACGATTCATGCCGCCGCGCAAACTTCAAAGCAAGCAGCATCTGCGAGCGTCGAATTTCGTCCTTCAGACTGCCGATCCCGGCGGAATCAACGCCGCCGGACCGGGTGCCAATGTCGGCAAGGGAGTCGTCTTTAACTACGCCGGTGAAATTCTGTTTGAGGCGTGGAAGAAGACGGGCAATCCGCAGTTCTTCCGAGCGTTGGAAGACAAGGCCCGCAAGACGCTCGAGGTCGATCCGAAATACACCGACGACATGGCTCATCGAGTCGAGCTGTTGCGCCGTTACTTTCCGAACGACTACATCGTTCAGGTCGACAATGTTCTAAAACTTGAAGCACAACAGGGCGACGCTAAGCCGAGAATTCCAAGCAACACGAAGCCAGGCGGCAGCGTGGCCGAAGCAACGAAGTTGAAGGCACGGCTCGATCAGCAGATAGCTGCAGACATCGCCCGGCTTCGCGCGATTCAGAAACCGGACGGAACCTGGGGATTCAATCCAGGCGTTGCGGATGGCGACTCGTGGAAGGTCGACGGAGAGAACAAGTCGGAGCCATCGCCAACCGCTTTGGCCTTGATCGCGTTTGAGGCCGCCGGTTTCGGAGCCGACGATGCGACGGTTTCAAAAGGTGTGAAAGGGCTGCTCGGCCTGCAACACCCGAGTGGTTATTGGAAGGGGCAATCGCAAACGGGGTTCGTTTCGACGAGTTACGCTTTGCATGCACTCTCGCGATTGTTTCCAGTCGAACCGCCAAAGTACGGGGCGAAGGACTTCGCCGCGAAGTCGGAAGAGTCTCTGCCGGATGCAATTGACCGAGTCCGTCGAGCGGCGATTGTTGATGATCCAGGTCTGCTGCCAGTTTTGATCGAGGCGGCCAGTCACGAAAGCGCGCTGGTTCGATTCTGGGCGATGATCGGACTTGGCGTGCGGCATGCGGAGGCTGGAGTGAAACCGTTGATTGCCGGATTGGGCGACATGGCCAAGCCGGTTCGCGAGGCGGCGCATTGGGGGCTTCGTCAGACACTGATCGACGACCGAGGCTGGAAGGAAATTCTTACCGCGTGTGAGTCGAAAGATGATTACGTACGTGAAGCTGCTGCCAGGGCGTTGACTATGCGCGTCGACGGCGTGATGCCGGAAATGTCCGTCGAGTGGAGTGACCTGACGGCAGCACTCGTGAACGGGATGAACGCTGACCCGCATGCGGCCGTACGTGCGACCGCGATACGAGCTGCGTGGAACTGGTGGGTCTGGAATCCGCCGGTTCGGCAGGACATCAACCAGGCGTGGATCGATCTTCTGCAGCGCCCGGAATCGAATTCGATCGCTGAGAACTCGATCCGCTATCAGTCGCAGGCTTTGTTCATCGCGAACGGGCACAAAGCCAATTCCAGCGGCACGCATCAGTACAAAGAGTTGGCAGAGCTGATCCTCCGGTTGGAACAGCAATTGAAAACGGCTCGTGAAAGTGAGCCGCTGGCTGCTCGCCGTATGGCGCGACGCCTCGTGGGAATCGGCGCCACCTACTACAACAACTCGGGCGGTGACGGCGGCCCCGGGCAAATGGGGTACATCACGAAGCGTGCGTCCGAACTCTTCGGTGAAGCAGCGATGGACTACTTTTCGGAAGTCGAGTTGGAGCCGAATCACCTGACTTCGACAGGACCGTTGCGAGTCGGGCTGGAGGGCTCAGCAAACGTGACGTTCGACGATCTGCAGCAAAGGCTGATTCAGTACTCTCTGGAAGGTCCGGAGGATTTGCGTCCGATTGCGGCGGCCAGTGTGTCGGATCCTCGGTCGGCTCAACTGGTGGCAGTGCCCGAGCGCATCGAACCGTTGATGCAGCAGGTTCATCGAGGTGCTGCCGAACCCGCGCGCAGGCCGCAGCTGTCCGAGCCGATTCTCAAAATGTTTGCGACGATCACCTGGGTGATCCCCGACAATCTTGAGCAGCAGCGCGAAGTCTTCAGTTATCTGATGATCAAGCCGGACCAGCTTCTGACAGACGCGGAACTGAAGGCTGTGGGTAATGCGGGAGCGCGGGGCAAACTGGAACGCAATCAGGAGTCGAACTGGTACCTCTCACAGAAACTCGGCGACGCGATCGGTGCAAACCCGGACCTGCATCGTGACGCCATGATCGAGTACTTGCCGAGCGAGTTTCCGCATCCGCAGATTGCTCGCTTCTGGCTGCCAAGCGTCGAGTGGCTGCTGACTCACAAGACAAAGCTACCAGACGTTGTGCAGGGGAAACTGCCGCCGATTGATCCGTTAGAAGAAGTGAGAACGCGGGCGATCCGACTGTTTCTCGACCAGTTGAAGGAAACCGCAAATGCCGACACTCGGAAGACGGCAGTGACGCTGGCTCAACGCACGGCGCTGCGTCGAAATCCAGAGGTGCTGACGGCTTTGGAAGCGATGTTGAATTTCGAGAAACGTGACGACGTCATCAAGAACGCGAAGAACGTTCTTTCGCAGAACCGGAACAATTTTGTGAAGGAACTGACGGACGCCGTGAAGGCCGAGAAGCCGTCGAAGATTGATGTCGGTTCAGACGGTCTCGTCAAAGATTTTGTGGACGACTTTGCTTACTTCAGGGATTACGTCACGCCCGAGATGAACCGCGTTCTTCGAGGCGATCAACGGAGTTGTTTCGCCTGTCACGGTGTGCCCGGTCGAGTACCGCCGCTGGAGCTGAATCGGCCGGACGATGCCGGATACCTGCCTGTCGGCAAGCTGCTTGAGAATTATCGCAAGCTCCAGAAACGCGTCGACCACAACGACGTCGAAAAGAGCTTTCTGCTGCGAAAGCCGCTCAACGTTCAAAACGGTCAGGAAGAAGGTCACCAGGGCGGCCGCCGTTACCAACCGATGGACACCGGATACTTGATCCTGCGGAAGTGGGTGTTGAACCAGGCAAAGCATCGCGAGAAACTCGGCGGGTAACTGATGACCGGTGCCCGATTTTTGGAAGAAAGATACTCTTCGTGATCCGTCTCGTTTTGGCTGTGGTCGTTGGATTTGTGGGTTCTCAAGCTGCCGTCGGGCAGAGTTTGACCGCTCGAAGCGGTGAGCTTGACGCGCTGCCGAATGTACCGGCTGGATTCAGTATCGAGTTTGCCGCTCGAGAACCGCTCGTCCGAAACCCGTGCGCGATGGCGTTTGATTTTGCGGGACGCCTTTGCGTTGGAATGGGGCCTCAGTATCGAACTCCGAAGCCGGACACGCCGGGCGACAGCGTTTTCATCATGATTGATGAGGACGGCGATGGTCGGTTCGACTCGAAGAAGCAGTTTGCCACCGGCTTCAACTCGATTCAGTCGATTGCCTGGCGGGGTCGGGATTTGTGGATCGCTAATGCGCCCGACTTGACGGTCGTGCGGGATCTTGACGACGACGACGTGGCGGACGAGTACGTTCGCGTCTTCACGGACCTTGGTAATCTGGAGCACGGTCTGCACGGTTTGAATTGGGGACCGGACGGTCGGCTGTACATGTCGAAGGGCAATTCGAAAGGGTTAAGCCAGCCGGGTCGGATTGCTCCGAAGCCGTTTCGAGATTTGTGGGGAGTCACCGCGCCGGAAGGTTCGCCGGACTTTCCGCCGCCGGTGAAGACTTCGGCGAGCGATTACAAACATGCCTATCACGACCCGACGGATGACTGGGGGCGCGAGGGTGGCGTGCTCGTCTGCGACGACATGGGCAAGAATCTCGAAATCGTCTCGCGCGGATTTCGAAATCCGTGGGACATTGCCTACGACAGCGGATTCAACTGGCAGGGCACGGACAATGATCAGAACGAAGGCGACAGGGTCTTCACGCCGTTCTTCGGTGCTCACTACGGATGGGGACACCCATGGAGTGCTCACTGGACCGGGCAGGACCACCCGCCGACAGCACCGATTTCTGGCCCCGTGTTTGACGGATCGGGGACCGGGATCTGCTTTTACGGCGCAACGCAGTTTCCCGAAAAATACCGAGGTGTCTGGTTCTTCAACGACTGGCTTCGACGGACTGTTTTCTTCTATCGACCGGTTTGGGATGGAGCACTCGTGCAACCGGAAGGTGGCCAGTGGCAGGAATTCATCACCGGCGGCAACTCTCTTTTCAAACCGACCGACATCGAAGTCGGCCCGGACGGCTCGCTGTACATTCTCGGCTGGGGCCGCGCGTACGGAGCGGAGTTTGACAAAGACGGCGAACAGTCCAACCAAGGCCGCATCTTTCGCGTTTCGTGGAAGGACGCCCCGGCTTTCCAAGAGGAGCCGAAATTCGGGCGACCGCTGAAGGACTGGTCCCTCGACGAGCTGATTGAGGAATTCGACGGCCCGATTCCCGCACGAAAAGTCGGTGCACAGGAAGAGATCCTTCGTCGAGGCGATCGAAAGTTGTTACTCGGCAATTTCAGGCGAAGTCCAGTCGACAGCTCTCGGCAAACATGGTTGCTTTGGACCCTCGGCCGGCTGGACATCACCAACCTCGACGATGATCGGAAGTTTGCAACAATCACTTATCTGGGCCGATCTCATGAGACGCGGATCCAGGCGCTGAGAATCCTCGCACACCGAGTGCGGTCAAGTACGCAGTGGCGTCCGATCTCCGATTGGATTCTCCCGTGCCTACGTGACCTGGAGCCGCGAACCCGACTGGCCGCCGTCCTTGCAGTTCGGCGAGGTCGGCAGACGCAGTTTCTCGATGCGCTTTTGAATTCCACCTCGCAGGAAACGGACCGCGTCGTCTTCTACGCCGCCTGGCAGGCTCTCCGTGAATTGATACCAGCCAACCACCGACGATTACTCCTTGCTGACGCTCGGCCACGTGTGCGTCGTGCGGCTTTGTTATCGCTGGCCGAGGATCGAGATCTGCAGGACGACGAGGCTCGTCGATTGTTGTCTGACGTCGATGATCAGACTCGACAGGTGGCAGCGTTGTGGCTTTCGAAGAAGGCGGCGACTCCGTTTCTTGAGGTTGACCCGCCGCCCGGCGAGTTTGAAGGCCGTGTTCATGTTGAAGCTCGGTCTGCGATGAAACCTGCTGATATTCGAGTGACGACGGACGGGAGCGTCCCCACAAAAGAGTCGCCTCGGTGGACCGGGAAGATCGACATCTCAAAGTCGACGACTCTTCGGGCTGTGGTGTTTGTTGATGGTAAGGCGGTCGGTCCGATTGCCGATCTCTCTTACCGAAGATTGACGGCGGTGGAGACCGCAGCGCGCAACGGAATTGTCTCGGTGAAGGCTTGGTCCGGGCGAACGTATCGTGTGGTCGAGGGTGGGCTTGTCAAAGGAAACACGGCTTACACCGACCGGGATTACCGCTTTGAGAAGGTGCCGTCAGAGCTCGCGGGTTCGCTGCAGGTGCAAACTCCGAACGATGATTCAGGATTGTCAGGCAGCGAGTTTCTACAAATTGAAACCGTACTTCCGATGACCGTCTTACTTGGGCACGACACGCGGATTGCGAATCTCCCAGGCTGGCTGTCGCCATCGAAGAACGGATTCGCCATCATTGGGCAGACCATCCGGACTGACGATGCGACATTCCGCCTGTATTCGAAAAAGTTTGCTGCCGGGCGGATCACGCTTGGTGGGAATACCGACGACGGTAATCCGGGAGGCAAGTCGAATTATCTTGTGATTCTGAAACCGGAGCCGCTTCCGAAACTGAAAGTGCCTGCAGACTTGACGACGGCGATGTCGCTTCTCGATCCGCTTCTCGATCGAGCCGACGCTGCACGGGGAAAGGCGATCTTCTTTGCGAAACAGGGAGTCGGTTGTGCGAAGTGCCACCGCGCCGACGGCACCGGCAAGAGTTTTGGTCCGGACCTCGCACACCTTGTGCAGAAGCGGGATCCGGTCCACATCGTGAAGTCGATGCTCGAGCCGAATGCTGAGATTAAGGAAGGGTTTGCGACGCAGACAATTGTCACGGCTGCCGGGAAGACGTTCAGCGGGCTTCTGCGCGAGGAGACTGCTGAAGCCGTCACACTGGCTCAGGCCGACAAGGCCGACGCGATCATTTCAGTTTCGGAGATCGAACAACGCTTCAGCCAGAAGGTATCGGCGATGCCCGACTTCAGGACGCTGCTTACGCCGCAGGATGTCGCTGACGTCACGGCCTGGCTGCTCAGTCGCCAAGAGAATTCTGACGCCGATGCATCGTTTGCGTTGGGGAAGGCGGACGATGAAGAAGCGGGCAGATCCAGCAACACCGCGCGGGATTCCGGTCCGGAGACTTACTCAGCCAGGGATGCAAAGTTTTCATTCGAGAAGAAAAGTGACCGACTGACCGTAAAGTTGAACGGGCACGAATTCGCGACGTACCTGCATGATCACAAAGAGCTGACTCGCCCGGCGTGGATTCATGTTTATTCGCCGAGCGGAGTTCGAGTTACTCGGAACTTTCCGCCCCGATCTCCCGAAGACGACGGAGCGGGCGATCACAAGTTTATGCATCCGGGCATCTGGATCAGCTTCGGTCATCTCGATGGAGAAGATTACTGGCGGCTGACTTCCCGCACCCGGCATGTCGAGTTCGCGAAAGAGCCATTCGTTAGTCCGGGTCGAGCCGGCTTTACCGTCCGGAATGAATACCTGCGGCGAGATGGCAAGAGTGTCGTCTGCGAGGAAGTGACAAAGTACACGCTGCTCGCCACGGATGAGGGGGTAGCGATGCTCGTGGACGCGAGCTTCAAGGCAGACGAACACGATTTCTACTTCGGTGATCAGGAAGAGTCCGGACTGGCGTTTCGGATGGAGTCGAAACTGAAAGTCCGGAACGGGACCGGCACGATTCTCAACAGCAGAGGTGACAGGAACGGCGCTGCAGCGTGGGGAAAGGAAGCCGACTGGGTTGATTTCTCAGGGACAGCTGGCGGGCGTCGCGTGGGGCTGTTCGTCGTGCCTGCTCCAGACAATGCGAGACGCTGCTGGATGCACACTCGCGATTATGGCCTCGTCGCGGTCAATCCGTTTCCGAAACAGCCGAAGGAAAGACGCGAGCCGTATGTGAAAACCGTCGTCAAGAAAGGGATTCCGTTTCAATTGTCGTACGGATTGCTTTTGCACGACGCTCCGGAAGATGTGAAACCCAATCGGAAGCGAATGTTTGACGAAGTTTCCCGATTGATTGAGGCGTCTCGGAAGAAGTGACCGTCTCATCAATGCCGTGCGAGAATGCTCAATAAGTCAGACTGATTCGGACGGAGCTGGTTTCGCGTCAGCAGGATTTGTTCTGCTGCCTGGCATTGCCATCGCGATCAGGCCGGACGCAAGCAGGCACGGGATGCAGGCGGCAAAGGCCATTTGCGGAGTGCCGGCTTTTTCGAAGTACGACGTGACCGGTGCCTGGATCAGGCCGCCGATGCCCCATGACATACCCATCGTTAGTGCCGATGCCAGGCCGGCTCCTTTAGGGAACTGCTGCTGAGCGTACGAAACCATCGCCGGAGAAGTGCCCCAGAGAATCATTCCGGATAGAGCGAGTGTCGAGAAAAGTAGCCACGGTGGGCAGTCTTCCCAGGCGAGCACAGCCATGAGCGGGATGCTCAGCAGTGGGCAGCCAACCATGAACGCTTTTTCCCAGCCCGAGCGAAAACGAAACACCATGAAGAACATCCCAACGCTGGCAGCGATCAGAAAGACTGACTGAGCCATTCCGATTTCAGCCTCGGTGTATCCCCACTTTGGTTGGCTGAGTGTGAAGGCCAGAATCTTGTCCGTCGCCATGTTCGGGACGAGCCGCAGCGAGCACGCGATCAACAGGACGATCGCGAAGCCACCGCGTCCTTCGAGCGTTTCGCGAAATGTAGGAATTGACTTCGGTTCGTTGACGGATTTTGACAGGAGTCGGTCAGCGGCGTTGCCTAACCGTCCGACTTTGAAAAGAACCACGGCCAGAACAGCTATCGGGATTGTCAGCAACGTAAGGCCGGGCAGGCCGCGTTCGGTGACGATCACTCCGCTGAGGATCGGGCCGAGCCCTAACCCCAGCGAACCTCCAAACATAAACAGCGAGATGCCGCGTGTTCGCTGACCGGGAAGAATTCGTCCGGCGAGAACGGCGGCTTCGGGGTGAAATGCGCCGACTCCGATTCCGCCAAACAGCAGAATTCCAAACAGCGCCATGCGCTGGTCGACTCGCCCGATCGATGTCAGAAACAAGGCGGCAATGACCGGACCCAGCCACAGCCAGATTGGAGCGGGTCGGCGATCCCGCAGCCAGCCGAAGACAACCTGACTGATCGAAGTCGGCATCGACTGAGCGATGAATGCGATCGACAACCCGGCGACTCCGAACCCGTAGATCGTTTCCAGTCGCGGCCACAGCGGAGCAATCAGCAGAGCGCACGTATCGACGAGCGTGTGCAGCAGGGCGAGACAGATGAGTGCCGTCCAGGCTGGCAGAGTCGACTCGATCGACGTCTTGGGTTGCATGGTGTTTCGAATCGTTCGGAGCGATGACCGTGTGACACCGGGTTTATTATGCGAGGAGTTCTCGCAGGACGTTGCCGGCGACGTCGGTCAGGCGGTAATCCCGGCCGTTGAAGCGGTAAGTGAGACGTTCATGGTTGATGCCCATCAGGTGCAGAATCGTGGCGTGCAGATCGTTGACGCCGACTCGGTTTTCAACCGCCTTGTAGCCGAATTCGTCGCTCGCTCCGTATTGCACGCCGCCTTTGATTCCGCCTCCGGCCATCCACATCGTGAACGCGTTGGGATTGTGGTCTCGACCATTGCTGCCTTGTGAGTCGGATGTGCGTCCAAACTCGCCACCCCAGATGACCAGGGTGTCGTCGAGCATGCCGCGAGATTTCAAGTCGGCCAGCAATGCGCCGATTGGCTGGTCGACGCTCTTCGCGGCGATTGAGTGGTTCAGCTTAATATCGCTGTGCCCGTCCCAGGGGACGTCGGCAACCCCTCCGCCACCGCCGTTGGTGCCGGCGTAAAGTTGAACGAAACGAACGCCGCGTTCGACGAGTCGTCGCGCGGTGATGCACTGTTTGGCGACAAGGTCAGTTTCTTTCTGACCGACGCCGTACGCTTTGTGTGTTTCTTCGGTTTCTCGGGAGACGTCCATCGCTTCCGGAGCTGCCGTCTGCATTCGGTAGGCAAGTTCAAACGATTCCAGCCGTGCGGACAGGTCGGCTTCGTGAGGCCGCAGCTCCTGATGCTTTGCGTTCATGGCTCTCAGAACGTCGAGCTGTGCTCGCTGCTGCTTGTCGTCCATCGTTTTGAGGCGGGCGAGATCTGAGATGGGAGTCGCGGAACGGCCATCGATCGATGTCGGCTGGTAAACTTTTGGAAGAAACCCCGGTGACCAGATCGGCTTGCCGCCGCGAGGCATGGCTCCGTGCATCACGACGAAGCCGGGCAGATTCTGATTTTCGGCACCGAGCCCGTACGTCAACCACGAACCCACGCACGGCCGGCCCTGCAGGAACATGCCGGAATTCATTTCGAGCATTGCCGGCGTGTGATTATTCGACTGCGAAAAGCACGAATAGATGAACGCCATGTCGTCGACGTGTTTCGAAATGTGCGGGAAGATTTCCGACGTGTGAGCGCCCGATTCACCGTGCTGCCGAAACTTGAAAGGCGACGCAAGCAACTTGCCGCTGGTCGTGAAGAAGCCGGTCTTGGGATCGGCTCCTTCAAGCTTGTTGCCGTTGCAATGCTGAAGTTCGGGTTTGTAATCGAACGTGTCGACCTGCGACGGACTTCCGGGCATGAAGAGCCAGATAATTCGCTTGGCTTTGGGGGTGTAATGCGACTCGCGCGGCTCCAGCAAACGCGGTTTTGGCGCCGCAGCTGCCTCATTCAACAGGCCTTGATCTTTCAACAGGCTTGTTAGAGCAATGCTGCCTCCGCCGAGTGCCGCGTTCTTCAGAAAGTGGCGGCGCTGTTGGAAGTTGAAGTGAGCTTTTCCGGACTGGGATGATGAAGTGTGCATTCCAGTTTTCTTTCTAGGAATTGATATTCGATGAGTGAGTAATTGGAGGAGCGCGTCTTGTCGTAACGTTCGTTCCAGGCTGCCGAACGCAGTTCGCGAATGTCACCTCTCCCGCTTGCGGGAGAGGTCGGCCTCTCAGGGCCGGGTGAGGGTTTTTGTTTCCGAACAGTGCGAGGTTCGATGAGCAATACAGACTTAGAATGCCCCTCACCCGCGGCTGAGACCGCGACCTCTCCCCCCAAGGGGGAGAGGTGATAGGAAGCTGGTATTGCTGAGTTAATCGACAATGACGAACTCGTTCAGGCAAAGCATTATCTGGCAATAGTCAGACAAGGCCATTTTCTTTGCGGTGGCGGCGGTTCCGTAGGACTGCGTTTGCGAATTCAGGAATCCGACCATTCGGCTGGCTTCGTCGTTCTCGGGCGGTCGAGACAGGGCCAACCAATAGGCTTTTTCGACGATGGCTTCGTTCGTCAACTCCTTCTCGGCACTGATCCGTGCGGCGAACTTGTCGGCGATGTTACGGACGAAGGGCGAATTCATCATCGCCAGGGCCTGCGGCGGGACGGTCGTCACGTTTCGATTGCCGATGCTCTGAATGGCGTCCGGAGCGTCGAACAGCTGCAGAATCGGGATCAGACTTCCGCGTTTCACTTTCAGATAGATGCTGCGTCGCGGAGTAGTCTGATCCAATGAGCCAGGGCCGTGCATTTTCTTATCGAGCGTGCCGCTGACCGCGAACAGGTTGTCGCGGATGATCTCGGCTTCGAGCCGCCTGGGTGGTCGCCGCCACCAGAGTTGATTGTCCGGATCGATTTTCGAGGCGTCGCTATTGACGGTTCCTGATTGCTGATACGTGGCGCTGGTTATGATGAGTCGGTGGATCGGCTTCAGTTTCCAACCGCTTTGAACGAGCTGTCGCGCCAGGTAGTCGAGCAGCTCCGGATGTGTTGGTCGAGTGCCCTGATTACCGAAGTCGCTGGGCGTGTTCACGATTCCCGTGCCGAGGTGATGCTGCCAGAGCCGGTTGACGATGACTCGGGCAAGCAGATTGCCGGCTCCGGCGTTCGTGTCAGAAAGCCAGTTTCCGAGGGCAATCCGCGGATGGATGGTTGCTGGATTCTCGGTAGTTGGTTCGTCAAGCAGCCAGTTCTTTTCCTGATTGTCGCCGTCCATCAGGACTCGCAGAAAGGCGGGACTCGCCAGCCCTGTTTTAACATTTGAGTTGCCTCGAGCCAGGAAGTAGACCTTGCGAGTGTCGGCTCCAAAGTTGTAGGTCGCTCCGTTCTTGCTCGCGGCGAAGATTTTCGTAATGTCAGGTTTCGGAGCTCTCGCAAGATGTTCCTTTTCTTCGCGGTCGAGCTGGAACCATTCCGGATCTCGCGGAGCGAACCATTTCAGGACAACCTGCCGTTGCGGACCGGTCCACTTGGCGGTTTCGATGTTGAGGATGTCCTGAACGTTCTTCGGAGTCGCGACTCCCTTGGCACTGAAGTAGAAGCCGGACGGTCCGCCGCCATTCACGATCTTGACGAGCAGGTGGTTTGTTCCCGTCGTCAGGTTCAGCTTGACGAGGTGCTGATCCGGAGCGGCGCCACCCATTGTCGGTTTCGACAGAATTTGCTTTCCGTTGAGGAAGACGACGATGCCGTCGTCGCAGCCGAACGAAACGTCGAGCACCACTTTGTTGGCAACTTCGATTGTGCGATACAGGTAGTTGGCCGAGTTGTCTCCGGTCAGCGTGTTGTGAACGGTCTCGTCCTTCCACTCAGGTTTGGCAGTCCATTTCAGCTCGCCGACGGGCTTGTCCAGTTCGACCTTCGCCTGCTGAGCAAATTTCTGTTTGAAGGCGGCGTCGTAGCTGGCTGCCGGGAACGGTCCGATCGTGTGCCAGACTCCGAGCTTCTCGGCACGAGGCAATTCGGATTTGGTTTTGAGCCACTCATCCAGGCGTCCCGGCAGGACTTCTTTTTCGATTTTCGCACGAGCGTCGAGAAACGGATTGTGTTCGGCGTCGAAGGCGGCCTTGGCTTTGCGAGTTCCCTCGGGATCCGGATCCCAGTCGTAGTCCTGGAAACCGGTCTCGGCGAAGGATGCCGTCAGGCGGTAGTAATCATGATTTCCGATTGGATCGAATTTGTGATCGTGGCAGCGGGCACAGCCGATCGTCAGTCCAAGCATGGAAGTCCCGAGTGTCGCGACGATGTCGTCGAGTTGTTCGTAGCGGCTTCGCTCGCGTTCCTTCTGAGTCTGTTGCGAGGTGAACGGTCCGGCGGCGATGAATCCCGTCGCTGACTGGGCTTCAAAGTCGAGTGGGGCGATCTGGTCGCCAGCGACCTGGAGTTTCACAAACTGGTCGTAAGGCATGTCGGCGTTGAGGGCCTTGATGACAAAGTCGCGGAAGTGATAGGCGGCCGGTCGATCTTTATCGAACGCGTATCCGTTGCTTTCAGCGAATCGGGCGAGGTCCAGCCAGTGTCGGGCCCAGCGTTCGCCGTAATGCTGTCCTTCGAGCAGGTGGTCGATCAGTTGTTCGTACGCGTTGGGCGAGTTGTCGTTGACGAACGCCTGGACATCCTCAGGACCAGGGGGGAGCCCCCACAGATCGAAGTACGCTCGGCGGATCAATGTGCGGCGTTCGGCCATCGTGTTCGCTGAAATTCCGGCAGCTTCCTGCCGGGCGAGGATGAACCGATCGACCTCGTTCTGCGCCCACGTCGTGTTCTTCGTATTCGGAGGGGTGGCTTCGCTCAACGGTTGGAATGACCAGAACTTCTTTCCCGCAGAGACGTCGACTCCTTTGCGGACGATTTCGACGTTCTTGCCATCTCGAGGGTCGGCGGCCCCGGACTCGACCCACTTCACGAAGTCATCGATCACCGCTTTCGGGAGCTTGGACTTCGGCGGCATCTCAAAAGTGTCATGCCGAATTGCTGCTATCAGCACGCTGGCGCTGACGTCTCCGGGGACAACTGCCGGTCCGCTCTCGCCACCCTTGCGAATCCCCTCGCGAGTATCCAGCAGCAGATCGCTCTGCAGATTGTTGGTCTTGAGCGCGGCCGCAGAGTGGCACTTGTAGCAATGCTCGACCAACACCGGGCGGATCTTCGCCTCGAAAAAGTTGATGGCTTCGGGAGTCGGTTTCTCGTCTGCCCAGGAAGTTGAGCAGAAAATCAGCGAGCCGCTCAGAGCGAGAACGATTCGAATTAGCTTCATTGCGTCATCCAGTCAGCTGAGTTGGTGGGAGCAGGCTCTGGCTCGGCAGGCGCCGAGCCGTCTTCATCCGTGAAACGCCGCCGCTTGAGTTTGCACGTTTTGGTCGCGGGGCGAAAGTGTCTGTGCGGTCCTGAGCCAGGCCGTGGATGAACCGGCTGGTTTGGTGCGGAGCTCACACGAGGAGACTACACTGTCGATCCCACCGGTTAACTTCCCTCAACCTGACTTCCCTCAACCTGACTTCCCTCAACCTGACTTCCCACAACCAACAGGAATCACGCCATGAAATTTTTGCTTCGACTCCTTCCGCTCTTCGTTATCGCGAGTTTCGCACCCTCAGTCGGTCAGGCCGCTGAACCGCATGACGCCATCAAGCCCGTGCCGCGTGCTGGCAACTGGATGAAACGACATGAAAGTTTCAACACACGCGTGGCGAAAGGAAACGTTGACCTGCTGTTTATTGGCGACTCGATTACGCAGGGCTGGGAAGGTCGCGGCAAGGGCGTCTGGGCGAAGTTCTATGGAAAGCGGAACGCGGTCAATCTGGGCATCGGCGGTGACCGAACTCAGCACGTCATCTGGCGTCTTGATAATGGCAATGTGAAAGACATCTCGCCCAGGGCTGCCGTCATCATGATCGGCACCAACAATTCCGGCAGCAATTCGTCCGAGCAGATTGCCGAAGGTGTTTCCGTCATTGTTAAGCAACTGCGAGAAAAGCTTCCTGAAATGAAGATTCTGGTGCTGGGCGTTTTCCCGCGAGGGGTGAACAACGAGGACCAGCGTCGCAAGGTCAACGAAGGCGCAAATGCGATTTTCGCGAAGCTCGACGATGGCAAGCAGGTCTTCTACCTGGACATTGGAAAGAAGTTCCTCGAAGAGGATGGCACGCTGACTCGCGAGATCATGCCGGACCTGCTGCACCTCAGCGAGCAGGGCTACACGATCTGGGCTGAGTCGATTGAGGAAAAAGTTGCCTCACTGCTCGGTGAGAAGAAGTAGTTGACGGTTGAGCTTCGTCGCCGGAGTGATCTCACTGCGGCGGCGAGTTTCGTATTCCAGAACCGACTGAATGTTTCATTGAACAACTGATGGATTAAGTAATGACGAGCCCTCTGAAGATTGCTGTATACGGTGCCGCCGGGCGAATGGGACAACGGATTACCGCGCTGACTCATGCTGACCCGGATCTGACGGTGTTCGCCGCCGTCGACGCCTTTGGTACCGGAAAAGATGCCGGAGAGGTTGCAGGCATCGGCAACATCGGCGTGCCGATTGTGGCAGAAATGCCGGACGAGAATCCCGACGCGGTGATCGACTTCTCAGCACCCGAGGCGCTGGCTCCTCTTGCGAAGCTTTGCGCCGAGCGAAAGATTCCGTTGATTGCGGCCACGACTGGCTTGGAAGAAGAACAGCGTCAGCAGGTTCTGAAAGCTGCAGAATCGACCGCGTTGCTCTGGGCTCCGAACATGAGCGTCGCCGTCAATCTGACGATGAAGCTCGTTCGTGAAGCGGCTCGTGCGGTGAAGGACCTGCCGGACGGGGTCGACATCGAAGTCATCGAGCGTCACCACCGTTTCAAGGAAGATGCTCCCAGCGGTACGGCTCTTCGCTTCGGGGAAATCGTCGCGGAAGAAATGGGCCAGACCGAGCATGTTCACGGCCGCTCCGGTCGCCCCGGTCAAAGGCCTCGTAACGAGATCGGCTATCACGCTTTGCGAACCGGCGACAACGTCGGCGAACACACGATCGTGTTTGGCATGATGGGCGAATCGATCGACCTGACCGTCCGAGGCCACTCGCGAGACAGCTACGCCTACGGAGCACTCGCGGCGGCAAAGTTTCTCGCTGGCAAACCTCCCGGAAGCTACACGATGAATGACGTACTTGGTTTCTGAAGTTGATCAATCGGAGATTGGTCTGTTTGATTCAAGTATTGCATGGCGCGGCGTCCTCAAATCTGTAACCGACCTTCGGGCTCTGGAGAATAATTGGCATGGCTAGATTCAATGTTTTCGCAATAGCAGCAGCGGCGACTTTTTCGATGCTGCAATTGTCTGAGGCGGGGCAGGTTCTTTATCTGGCGTCGACTCAGGCAAAGACAATCGTTGCTTACGAAGTGAACGAGCAGACTGGGGCGCTCACTCAGCAGGGAAGCACTGAACTGCCTGGAAATGCCGGGCCAATGGCGTTTTCTCCAGACAAGGCGTTTGTTTATGCCGCTGTCACGGGACTCGCTGACAAGGCTGACAAGAAGGCGGGCGTCGTCACTCTGGCTCGTGACGAAGACGGATCGCTGACGTTGCGACAGACGGCCACGATCATGAATCGCGCACCGTACATTCGAGCGAACAGGGACGGGTCGGTTTTGCTGGCGGCTCATTACGGACCGGGAGACGTGACGACGTACCGGATTGCCGACGGGATTTGCACCGGTGAGCTGCTGGATCACAAAGTGACTGACAAGACGGCACACTGTATCGAGATCGATCCTTCCGGTGATTTCGTTCTGGTGCCGCACACGTCGCCAAACAAAGTCTATCAGTTCCGCCTGAACTCAAAGACGGGCCAGCTCACGCCGAATGATCCGCCGTTTGTCGACGGGCCGGACGAAGATCACCTGTATCATCAGCCTCGTCATTACGCTCATCATCCGACTTTAAAGATGGCCTTCACGTCGAACGAACGTGGTGGCGGAATCTCATCGTGGAATTTTGATGACTCGAAGGGAACGCTCACTCTGAAGCAGACATTGTCGACGCTGCCGCCAGACTTCGAAGGCAACAGCGCCGCGGCCGACATCAACATCACTCCGGATGGTCGGTTCGCCTATGTGTCGAATCGTGACGTCACAAAGCGTGAAGACGGTGAGCCGTCGCAGGACACGTTGGCTGGATTCTCGATCGACCAGAAAACCGGCGACATGAAGCTGATCGGCTATTTTGCGACGGCTCGCTTTCCCAGAGCCTTTTGCATCGATGCGAGCGGCAAGTTTCTCTATGCCGCTGGCCAGCGGTCGGCGCAGCTTTTCGCCTACTCAATCAACCAGAAGACCGGAGCACTCAAACACACGGGCACCTACAAGACTGGCGGATCGCCGATCTGGGTGATGTGTGCAGAAACCGACCGGTAATCCAGTCTCAAAGATGACGCTTAGGATCTGTCCCGAAATAAGTTCCTTGTTTGACCCGAAGCCGCAGGCGATGGTGTTTCAGACGCCGGCACGCATTCAAAACACCATCGCCTGCGGCTTCGGGTCAAACAAGGCTACGGAAATCGGGAATCTATTTCGGGACTGATCCTTAACGACATCTTCGGTTCGACTCAGATCGAGGTTACAGGCGATGCCCCAAACAATTCTCGGATTGAGATTTCATGCGGATTCCTTTTGACAATAGCTACGCCCGCTTGCCGGAAGGCTTCTTCGCTTCGGTCGAGCCGACGCCTGTGGGTGCGCCATCGATGATTCGCGTGAACCTCGGCCTGGCTGAAGAGCTCGGGATCGACGTCGAGTGGTTGAATTCGTCGGAGGGGCTGGCGGTTTTTGCGGGCAACCAGCTTGCGGATGGATCTGAGCCGCTGGCGATGGCGTACTCGGGGCATCAGTTCGGTGGTTTTTCGCCGCAGCTTGGCGACGGTCGAGCCATCCTTCTGGGCGAGGTACTCGGCAAGGACGGAGTCCGTTGCGACATTCAGTTGAAAGGTTCCGGCCCGACACCGTTTTCTCGTCGTGGCGATGGGCGATCGGCACTCGGTCCGGTCTTGCGAGAGTACATCGTCTCAGAAGCGATGGCCGCTTTAGGAGTGCCGACGACGCGTGCGCTCGCTGCGGTTGCAAGCGGTGACAAGGTGGTTCGCGAAGGCATGGTGCCGGGCGGAGTTTTCACGCGAGTTGCTCGGTCGCACATTCGCATTGGCACGTTCCAGTGGTTCCTCGCTCGGCAGGATCATGAGAGTCTGAAGGTGCTCGCTGATTATGTGATCGCTCGACATTATCCCGATGCGCAGCAGGCGGACAATTCTTATCTCGCTTTGCTGGAGGGGGTCATCGAGCGGCAGGCCGAATTAATTGCTCACTGGATGCAGCTCGGCTTTATCCATGGGGTCATGAATACTGACAACATGAATGTTTCGGGCGAGACCATCGATTACGGCCCGTGCGCCTTTCTCGATGTCTACGATCCGGCGAAGAAGTTCAGCTCGATCGATGAACAGGGCCGCTACGCATTCAGCAATCAGGGGCCGATCGGCCTGTGGAATCTGACTCGCTTTGCAGAAACGCTGTTGCCGCTTCTCGATGATGATTCGAATAAAGCCGTCGGCATGGCGGAAGGGGCACTCGAACAGTTCTTCGATCTTCAGCAGAACGCTCTTGAGCGACGGTTGATCGCGAAGATTGGCCTGTCAGCTGGCAGTACTGGCGACTGGGAAATGGCCAAGTCCCTGCTGACGGCGATGGCAGAAGGCGAGGCCGATTTCACGCTCGTATTCCGTCATCTTTCAGACGCACTCGAAGGTGGCGACGACGAGAAAGTCACACGACTTTTCAATTGTCCGGTCGAAATCGTTGGTTGGCTGGACGCCTGGCGGGCTCGTTTGAATGGCGACGATCGGGACGAAGCCGTCGCCCTGATGCGCCGTTCGAATCCGGTGTACATCCCGCGAAACCACCGCGTCGAAGAAGCGATCCAGGCCGGCAACGCTGGCGACTTCGGACCGTTTCATCGACTCAACGATGCACTGCAGCATCCGTTTAAATCGCAGCCCGAATTCGCCGAGTACGAATCCGCGCCGACGGCAGACGAAGTCGTGAAGGCGACGTTCTGCGGGACTTGAGACCTGGCGTCGGCCAATTCGACGTTACTGCGTCATCCGCAGAACTGGCAAAGGTGCCCCTTCTTGCCCATTTGTGTCCAGAAGGTCTCCCTCGCCTGCCGATTTGAACATACAGATGTGTCAGATTAACGGTCGCGTTGTTTCCGATTCTCCAGGGCCTGCTGGGAGCGATTCGTCGTTGAATCCTCGGTGGCCTTGCCTCAGTCAGAGGCTGGCATGCGTCGCGGTGGTCGGCTCGTCGAGTTGATCATCTCACCGGCTGTGGAACGCAGCGATGGCCAGGACAGGGAAGTCCGGTTGGTTCGGAATTCGATTCAACGGCTCGAAGATACTCGGAGCCCGCGCAAAATCGTCCGCAAGGCGGCGCCGGAAACAGGCAATGGCTCGCCCAGTGGAAGGGCTGGAGCCTCGGCTGTTGCTGACCGGGACGGACTCGCCGCTCGTACTCAGTGCGGTCAATGACGCTGAAAGTTTCTACCCGCTCGATTTTGATTTCAACGCGGACGGTATCCCGGATGGAATCACATCGACGAGCCCTGACTCGGAAGCTGAGCAACGAATCGTGCTGGGCGATGTCGGCGACCGGGCGTTGCCGGAAGACTCCTACGACTTGACCGGCTTCGAGTTTGTGGCCGTCGGCAGCCCGGCAACGGGCGAAACGATTACGGGATCCGGCGGGATGGGTGATCTGAACGGTGACGGCTTCGACGATGCTGTATTCGCTGCTGAAACGTCATCCGGTGTGGACTCGGTTTACGTGGTCTTCGGAGCCAGCACGGCAGTGAAAGGTGGCCAGCGGGCGGGGACGGCTGGTGACGATTTGATGAGCATCTCGCCGTCCGAGCAGTCGGCGTACGCTTTGGTCGGGCTCGCGGGCGACGACTCGCTGGTCGGGAACGGCGGTCCGGATTCATTCTTCGGCGGTCCAGGCGATGACGTTCTCACTGTTGGCGATGACTTGTTTCGAGTCGTTGACGGCGGCAGCGGCAACGATTCCGTGGTCGTCTCGGGGACTGACGAAGTGGATAGACTTCTGCTTGAGCCAGCGATCTCACTCGACGAATTCGGTGAGATGGATCTGCTCAACATTGCGACGGTTATCAGTCGCGACGTCCGTAGTTTCCTCCTGATCGACGGTGTCGAGGACTTGCAGTTTGAACTGAAAAATGGTGACGACAAGTTGACGGTTGATTCGTTCGCGCAGGCCGACACTGAACTGGCCACGCTGACCGTAGACCTTGGGAACGGCGATGACGAAGTGGCTGCGGCGGCGTTTGACTTTGGTATCAGCGTTCTTGGCGGAAACGGCCATGATTTCATCAGGACAGGCTCAGATGACGACACGGTTGTCGGCGGTGCTGGCAGAGACGTCGTCGGCGCGGGGCCAGGCAACGATCTTGTTTATGGCAAGTCGCAGGACGACTTGCTGGACGGGGAAGCGGGCAACGACACGCTGATTGGAGATAGCGGCAACGATCATCTGAACGGTGGTGTCGGCGACGATTCGCTACTCGGGCTGAACGGTGACGACGAAATCTACGGTCTCGCCGGAGACGACACCGTCAACACCGGAAACGGGGCGGACTCTGTCTACGGTGGTCCCGGAGCCGACCTCATGCTGGGGCCTGTCGCGAGCAATGATTGGTTCGACGGTGGCGAGGGCGACGACACGATCGGTGGACTTGGCGGGCATGACACGCTGAACGGCAGCGGCGGAAACGATTCGTTGCTCGGAGCGTCAGGCCACGACTGGCTCGACGGCGGAGACGGCGGAGACGGCGGAGACGGCGGAGACGGCGGAGACGGCGATGATCTGTTGTTTGGCGACGTTGGAGATTCGGCCGCAGTCAACAAGGGCAATGACACTCTTTATGGCGGGGCCGGGACCGATCGCTTCTTTGCAGACGACGACGAGATCGACATCCTCGATGACTTGCTCGGCGAAGACGCTCTCAGCACGCGAGATGACAGCGACACCGTTTTGTAGTTTGAGATCGCTGTTGGTTGGCTTTGAGATTCTGACAAAGACGCCACCGCATTCGGGCAATGTTCCACGCGAAGTAGAAGACGTCGGCGGCTGCGAGCGGCCACCGATCAAACTTTGCAGGACCTGCCTGATAGCGCCTTTGTGAAGCATCGCGAAGAACGTCGTGGCTCTACCGACCTGCGGTCTCAGCTTCGCGTGGAGATGCGAAACCACGATTCACGCTGTCTGTCTGTGGAATTGGACTGGCAATCGTAGGTTTGTGGTGGGAGCCGATTGCCAGAACTTCTTCGACAGGAGCAAAGTGACCGATGCGGACGACGTCGACAGTTTCGACGCAGGCGGTGACGTGGTGGTCGGGGAGGATGTGGCGTCGGAGGAAGTCGATGACGGCATTGCAGACTTCTTCCGGGGCAATGATTTCGATGCGGATGTGTTCGTTTTCGGCGACGTCGTCCAATACAAGGTTGCGCCGTCCAGCTCCGGTGCAGGTCGTAACCGTGTAGCCAGTGATCCCGCAATTCACAAATTCATCGAGCAGCCAGTATCGCAGCGACTGGTTGGCCATGACCGTAATTCGACGGACCGACGCCAGTCCACGTTTGCGGGCTGCCTGGGCGTTGTCGGCAAGTGGCTGCAGAGTGTCCAGGCCGCGAACTTCGAACGTGAGACCTTCCTGTTCGAAGTCTCGCTCCATTTCTTCAAGTTTGCCCATGACGCTGTGGTCGACGAGCTGCGTGTCGGACACGTCGATGATGAGATTTCGTCGCTGAACCAGGCCGATGTCTTCGATCTGTCGTCGGAACGGAATCCAGTTACTGAAGACGGCAGACTGTCGAGCCACGATCATGCTGGTGTTTTCGTCGACGACTTCGACTTCGAGGTAGGGCTTGAAGAGTGAACGCATCGGGACGCCGTTCGAAACGTGGATGACCATCTTCAGCACGATGCCCGCCGCGACGCCGATCAGCAGGTCCGTTGCCAGGACGACGACCAGAGTAGTAACGAAGATCGCCAACTGCTCCCGTCCGATTCGATAAACGTGAATGAATTCCGTCGGGTGCGCCAGCCGAAAACCGGTGTAAACCAGCATCGCCGCCAGCGCCGCCAACGGGATCATGTGCAGGATCGTCGGGATCATTGCCACGCACAGCAGCAGGAAGATTCCGTGCCACATGTC
>Ga0316208_1000771_pt1 | contig 35255 bp, 28 predicted proteins | sample 3monopyrite_MG_FD_204944 | JGI IMG/M metagenome (GOLD analysis project Ga0316208, IMG submission 204944) | Microbial mat bacterial communities from mineral coupon in-situ incubated in ocean water Damariscotta River, Maine, United States -... | ecosystem: Environmental > Aquatic > Marine >...
TTATGCGGAACTAAATCTTCGACATTTACTTCCTTTACACCGAACAAAACATCAGCGTTCCGAACATCATCTTTAGTTTCAATACCCATTGCTTCATATGCTTCATCCGCAATGGCGCGCACCTTGCTTTTTTGCACGATCACCTTAACGTCTTTATACCTGTTCTGAATTTGAACACATTGTTTAGGAGTAAATGGCACTCGTTTATCAGGAGGGTTCTTTCCTTCTTTTATAATTCCTATAATCATTTGTTGAAAAAAAAATTACACACGCATCTATCTGGCCACAATTTAAGTAGATTATTGCTCTATTATCATGATCTTTTAAAATATGCGTATTCATTTTATTGCAATTGGAGGTAGTGCTATGCATAACCTTGCAATTGCCCTGCACAAAAAAGGCAATAAGGTCAGTGGCTCAGACGATGCGGTCTTTGAACCTTCAAAATCAAGACTTTCAAAACACGGCTTATTGCCAAAAGAATTTGGATGGTTTAAAGAAAAGGTTGATACCTCTATTGAGGCTGTAATTCTTGGGATGCATGCAAAAGCTGACAATCCAGAATTGTTGGAAGCTAGACGGATTGGCATTCCCATTTACTCTTATCCTGAATACATTGCTAAACAAACCGAAAACAAGAAACGGATTGTCATAGCAGGCAGTCATGGTAAAACTTCCATAACCGCCATGATTCTGCATGTTCTCAATGCGCTACAGGTTGATGTTGATTATATGGTAGGTGCGCAGCTCGATGGATTTGACACGATGGTTAAATTGAGTGATGCTCCTATTGTTGTGTTGGAAGGAGACGAATACCTTTCCTCACCGATTGATCATAAGCCAAAGTTTTTATGGTACAAACCCCACATTGCCGTAGTTAGTGGTATTGCTTGGGACCACATTAATGTCTTCCCAACTTTCGAAAATTATGTTCAGCAGTTTGCGTCATTTGTCAAAACAATTCAAGTCAAGGGAAAATTGTTTTACTTTAAAGGCGATTCACACTTGACAAAAATTGTTCAGAATACTCAGCATGTCCAATGCATTCCATACACTGCTCAAGCGCATAGAATTGAGGATGGTATTACTTATTTACAAACCGAAAATCAAGAAATTCCAATCAATGTTTTTGGAGAACACAATCTTCAAAATATACAAGCAGCATATTGTGTTTGCAAAAGTCTAGGAATCAATGATAACTCCTTTTACAGCAGTATCAAATCATTTGGTGGAGCTTCCAAACGATTGGAGAAAATTGGGCAATCTAATGGAAACATTGTTTTCAAAGACTTTGCACACTCCCCATCAAAACTGAAGGCAACGATACATGCGGTGCGCAAGCAATACCCTACGCATACTTTGATCGCCTGTATGGAATTGCACACCTTTAGCAGCTTGACCAAGGAATTCCTCAAAGAATACAAAGCTTGCATGAATGATGCAAATGCTGCAATAGTGTATTTTAACCCTGATACAATTGAAAGAAAAGGCCTGGATCCAATTGAGAAATCAGAAATTAAATCTGCTTTTGATCGAGAAGATTTGACTGTGCTCGACGATTCATTGGAAGTACAAAAGAAACTAAAAGCTCTGACTCTCAATAAATGTATCGTACTGCTTATGACATCGGGTAATTTCGACGGCATTTCTTTGAACGACTTTGCTCAAGAGTTGATTACATAAAATTAAGTTACCGCTCTTTAGAGATCCTTCTGACTAAAAATGCGAGCATTGAAGCGTAGAAACTTCCAAGGATTAAAAAGCCTATTAAGGTTATTGTGGATTGAAAAAATGGTGTAAACACCATCTCCATACTTTTCTTAGCTTGTTCTATATCAGCTCCTTGCTCAATGGTCAATTCAATTCGTTCTTCCATTTTCAATTCAAAATATTGAGTATCTATTTGACTGTGATAGAGGTAGACAAATGCGCTCATAAGCAATGCGTAAACCGAAGCTATTCGCATCCCTGCTTTCAAATCGGTTAGATAAACAGTTTTTTCTTTGGCATTTTTTTTAAAAAGTCGAATTCCCGAATAGATGCCCCACATCATCACAAAAAAGTTACCAAAGAGGTAAATTTTCTCATAATCGGTGAACTGCCAATCCATGGTGAACATCAATAGTTTGAGGAAGATAGATAGGACCATCATCCAAACAATGATGGAAGAGAATGATTTCATATTCTATCCATTCATTGAAACCAAAAACTCCTCATTTGATTTTGTTTTGTTTATTCGGTCTCTAAGGAAGTCCATCGCCTCCACTGGATTCATGTCGGCAATGTGATTTCTTAAAATCCACATGCGCTGTGTGACATCCTTACCCAATAACAAGTCTTCTTTTCGTGTAGAAGATGAAACAATGTCGATTGCAGGATATATTCTTCGGTTAGAAATTTTACGATCCAATTGCAATTCCATATTACCAGTCCCTTTAAATTCTTCAAATATGACTTCATCCATCTTTGAGCCTGTTTCTGTTAGTGCCGTAGACAAAATAGTTAAAGAACCACCGTTTTCTATTTTTCTTGCAGCTCCAAAAAATCTTTTAGGCTTGTGCAATGCATTGGCATCTACACCTCCAGACAATACTTTACCAGATGCTGGTGAAACAGTGTTGTAGGCACGTGCTAAACGTGTGATTGAATCCAATAAAATAACCACATCATGACCACACTCTGTCATTCTTTTCGCTTTTTCCAAAACGATATTTGCCACCTTTACATGTCTTTCTGCCGGTTCATCAAAAGTTGATGCTATGACTTCAGCATTTACACTTCTTGCCATGTCAGTCACTTCTTCAGGACGTTCATCTACCAATAAAATAATCAAATAAACTTCAGGATGATTTGCTGCGATGGCATTGGCCACTTCTTTGAGCAAGGTTGTTTTCCCTGTCTTTGGTTGAGCGACGATCAACCCCCTTTGACCTTTTCCAATGGGTGTGAATAGATCTATTATTCTTGTAGATAAAGATTCATTGTCATGTCCGGTTAAATTGAACTTCTCGTAAGGGAAAAGTGGAGTCAAATAATCAAATGGGACTCGATCTCTCACAAAATCAGGGCTCCTACCATTGATCTCTTCTACCTTGATCAAAGGAAAATATTTCTCACCTTCTCTTGGCGGTCTAACTGTCCCCCTTACCGTGTCACCTGTTTTTAATCCAAACAGTTTAATTTGGGATTGTGAGACATATACATCATCGGGAGAATTCAAGTAATTATAATCTGAAGATCTTAGAAATCCGTAACCGTCAGGCATCATTTCCAACACTCCTTCACTGCTGATAATTCCGTCGAAATCAAATTTTGGTTTTTTATTCTGCTCAATTTCAGGCTTTGGCTTGTTCGGTCTTCTTTCATTGCGTTCCTTAACTACAGTATCTCTTGCAGCTCCCTTATTATCTTCATTGGAAGTTTTTTCATTTATAGGTGCAGGTTTCGATGGTTGACCGCTATTTATATTTTGTGGTGTTGGTTCCACTGTTGGTTTGCCATTTTCTTGATCTGCCTGAATTTTTGGCCTCACCTTCCTTTCTGAAGGGGCTTTTTTAGGGTAAGCGACTTTTTTCTCTTTCGGAGCTGCGCTTGCTTTGGTTTCTTCTGTTTTTTTCCTAGGGACTCTTGCAGGTTTTGGAGCACTTTTAGGCTGAATCGCTTGTTGGTCAAGTATTTGATAAACAAGATCTTCTTTCTTTAATTTTTGAAATTTTTTAATTTCTAGCTCTTTGGCAATTTCTTTTAATTCAGTAACCGTTTTTTGGTTTAGCTGTAATATGTCGTACATGAAATTTGATTGAATAAGGTAATTGGGTCAATTGTTAAATAAGAAAAGAGAGGAAATGTTGTGTGTCTTTAATAGAATTGAAAAGACTCAACAATAATACGAATAATTTTGATTGGATTGCTATTGTTTCTGCCGATAGATGTTCTCAATGATCTCAACAACTTTTAATCCTTCCAAACTATTCGTGGAAACCACATTTTTATTCTCAAGGGTTTCTACTACATTCTGAATTACAAATTGATGATTGGCAGCGCTGCCCTTGTACTTTCCATAATCATTTGGGGGGAGAGTATCCTCCAAATCAGGTGCTTCATAATCTTTTATATGGCAGTACTCTATTTCATTCATGTATTGGCCACCTACTTTAATACTGCCTTTCTCCCCTATAATGGAAATACTGCTTTCCATATTCTGACCAAAAACTGATGTAGAGTAATTCAAACTTCCAGATCCTCCATTGACAAAATCAAAGAGCACTTGTCCTGAATCTTCAAACTCAGTGGTGTCTTGGTGATTAAAATCATTAAAAGTGGCTTTTATGTTCTTAATGTCACCAAATAACCAATACATGGTGTCAAGAAAGTGGCTAAATTGTGTAAATAAAGTACCTCCGTCTTTTTCCAACTTTCCTTTCCAGTAATTTGGGTCTCCACCTTGGTAGTAATCACTATCTCTGTTCCAAAAACAATTGACCATTACCATATAAATATCTCCCAACAAACCTTCATCCACAACCTGCTTTAACCATTGTGCAGGTGGACTGTACCTGTTTTGCATTACACAAAACACTCGTTTATTGGACACCAACGAATGATGAATCAGTTCTTCCGCATCCTTTTTAGATAGCGCCAAAGGTTTTTCAACAACAATATGCTTTTTGGCTTTTAGCGCCTCAATGCCTTGCTGTGAATGCAAATAATTTGGAGTACAAACATTTACGACGTCAAACTCAAGATTTGAATCATACAACTTTTGGCTTGTTGAAAAAACAGGAACCTTAAATTCTTCTTCCAATTCTTGATGAATCGAATGATCAATGTCTACCATTGCGATCAATTCGCAGGAAGCGTTTAGCCTAACCATACTTGCATGCCTGCGTCCAATTCTGCCAGAACCAACAATAGCAAACCTTATCTTTTGTGACATTCTACAATTTTATTCTTCTGCAATAATAGTATTAATCTAGAGTAGATGTATTTTTGGCACTTTAATTTTTTGAATGAAAATTCTAATCACAGGCGGGGCAGGTTACATTGGTTCTCATACTATTATTGAGTTGATAAAACAAGGTTTCAATGAAGTGGTGTCAATAGACAATTTTTTAAACTCTTCTGAGGTTACCTATTCAAGAATAGAGCAAATAACAGGTATTAGAATCAAACAATATTCAATAGACCTGAAAGACCTTGACGCACTTGATAACGTTTTTGCTATAGAACAATTTCAAGGTGTCATTCATTTTGCTGCTCTAAAATCAGTACCTGAATCTGTTGCATCTCCAACCCTTTATTATCAAAATAATCTTGTTTCATTGACGAATGTATTGGAAATGATGAAAAAATACAAGGTAAACAAGCTTATTTACTCAAGCTCATGTTCTGTTTATGGAAATGTAAATTCTTTGCCAGTAACTGAAGAAACTGATTTGAAAAAAGCCGAATCTCCATATGCTTTAACGAAACAAATCGGTGAATCATTGATTGAAAACTTTTGCTCACTTAATCATGCTTTTAAAGCGATTAGTTTGCGCTACTTTAACCCTGCAGGAGCTCATACCAGTGGCTTGACTGGTGAAGTAAAAACTCATAGGCCATCAAATTTGGTCCCTTTGATAGCATTGCAAGCTGCAGGAAAGCTCAAACAATTGGAAGTTTTTGGTGACGATTACTCCACCAAAGATGGAAGTTGTATTCGTGATTACATCCATGTTTCAGATATTGCAAATGCACATGTAAATGCACTATTGAAAATTGAGAATTTGAATTCGAATTATCATGTATACAATCTAGGGTCAGGAACTGGAATGACTACTTTAGAAGTAATTGCAGCTTTTGAAGAATCAAACAAAGTAAGAATCAATTTTACAATCGGCCCAAGAAGAGCAGGGGATGTTGAGGCAATATTTGCCAGTAATTCAATGGCTAAAAAAGATTTGGATTGGGAAATAAAGCATGACATTAAGTCGATATGTACCACAGCTTGGAAATGGCAGTTGAGCAGTTCTAATTAATCATGATGATACTTCTCTCCTTTTAGAATACTTAATCCTCGGTAGAGTTGTTCCACAAATATCAGGCGACACATTTGGTGAGTAAATGTCATTTTTGAAAGAGCAACTTTATAGTGTGCCATTTTATACAATTCATCATGAAACCCATATGCTCCTCCAATAACAAAGTTAATTTCTTTAACACCCCGATTAAATAGATCCTGAAGAAAAATAGCAAAGGCTTTTGAGGTCATACTTTGTCCTTTCTCATCCAAAAGCATCAATACTGTTGAGGGTTTATTGTACCTTAATATTAACTCCATTTCTTTAAGCAGAATGTCGATTTGTTTGCCTCTTTTTACTTTGACTGAAAAACATTCAATCTCAAAATTGACGTAGTTCTTGATGCGAGACTCAAAGTCTTCCATCATTGACTTAATCTCCCTTGCGTGAGGTTTTCCTATACAGATTAAACGAATTCTCATAAAGCTTTCAAGTTTTGAAGTAATTTGATCAGCTCAAAACTGAATTAATGCATAATTTTAAATATGCGAAATTTAATCCTAATTCTAACATTTTTCCTTGCAAATCAACTGTATGCGCAGCAGAAAGACATTGGGCAATCATTGAGCAATGGAAACATAGATTCTTTAAGTGAATTTTTCAATGCCTCAATTGAGTTGGCAATGCCCGAATTAGAGGGCGTCTACAATAAAAATCAAGCCCAAATTGTGCTATCAGATTTCATTTCCAATATTGAAATTGAAAAGTATGAGTTTAAGCATAAAGGTGGCGGGAACGCCAAAGCCAATTTTGAAATTGGACGTCTCCATACCGATAAAGGAATTTACCGTTGCTACACTCTTTACAAATTGGTTGAGAATACGCCTCAGATTATCGAATTTCGCATCGATAAAGAATAAATAAATGAGCAATTACGAAGACTTGATTCTGAGAGCCATTTCTGAAGATGTTGGAACTGGTGATTATACTTCTTTGGCATGCATACCAATGGATGCTTCTGGAAAAGCTCAGCTCATCGCAAAAGAAGAAGGTATTTTAGCAGGAGCCTCTGTTGCATTAAAAGTTTTTGAGCTAGTAGACAAAGATTTAAATGTCACTATTCTTAAAAATGATGGTAACACCATTGCTCCACAAGAGATTGTATTGGAGGTATCGGGAAATGCAAGAAGCATTCTAAAGGCTGAACGAATTGCATTAAATTATGTGCAAAGAATGAGTGGAATTGCCACATCAACCCACAAGATGGTAACCATCCTTAAAGGGACTTCTACCAAAATTCTAGATACTCGAAAAACCACCCCTAACAATCGAATATTTGAGAAAGAAGCTGTACGGATTGGTGGTGGTAGAAATCACCGTTTTGGACTTTATGATTTGATCATGATCAAAGACAACCATATAGACTATGCAGGAGGCATAGCTGCTGCAATTCATCGTGTAAAGGAATACGTTGAACAAAATGGCTTGGACATTGACATTGAAATTGAAGCAAGAAATTTAGCTGAGCTGAAAGAAATTCTTACTTCTCCAGCTGTTGATCGTATAATGCTTGACAACTTTAGCTTTGAAGACCTTAAAAAAGCCGTTAAACAAATTGATGGTCGATCAAAAACAGAGGCTTCTGGCGGCATAAATGAACAAACGATAAGACAATATGCCGAGTGCGGTGTTGATTATATAAGTGTTGGTGCGCTTACGCACCAAATCAAAAGTCTAGACTTAAGTTTAAAAGCTGTTTGATTTGGACCCTTGGCAAAACTTCATATTGAAAAGCAATCTGGTTCAAAAAATATTCACCCTTTCAAAGAGAATTGTTCTACCAGGATTTGATGGTTTACCCCTATTCGATGTCGCAAAGTTTTTCATTGAGGGGATCAAAAATGGCTTAATTGCTACCAAAGCCTCTTCTATGGCATTTAAGTTCTTTCTCGCTTTATTCCCGACTATTATCTTCTTATTGACCCTAATTCCACACATTCCCATAGCTAATTTCCAATCTCAATTATTAGGCATACTAGAAGACCTTCTTCCTTCTACAGCATATGACTTCACCCAAGATTCAATTGTTTCATTGGTCACAAAAGCTGACGATGGCTTGCTTTCGTTCGGATTTATCTTTGCCTTATTCCTTGCAACAAACGGGATAGATGGTATGTTAGCAGCTTTTAAAGACAGCTACAACACATCTATTGAACGAAACTTTATTCAACAAAAACTTCTATCTATAAGCCTCTTATTTATACTTACATTATTGATAATAATATCTATAGTTGCAATAATTAGTTCAGAGTATGCAGTCAATTTCATTCTTGAAGAAGGAAGTACTGCCTCCATTTTGCTGCTTGCTGGAAAGTGGATTATCATGGCTGCACTTTGTTTTTTTGCCATCTCTTTCATTTATTACTTAGGAGGAGATAGAACTTCAAAATGGAGATTTTTCTCTGCTGGTTCAACCTTGGCAACCCTGATGGTGTTAATTGTTTCGTATGGGTTTGGTTATTATGTTGATAATTTTGCCAATTACAATAAAATATATGGTTCTTTAGGTACCATTATCGTAGTAATGCTGTGGATATATTTTAATTCTTTTGTTCTTCTTTTAGGCTTTGAGATAAATGCAAGTATTCAAAATGCTGGTATCATCGGACGAAATACATCATCGAAATAACTTGGGAACAAATAAGACAGTTGATTTCATTGGAATTGGGGCGCAAAAAGCAGGGACATCATGGCTATTTCGACGTTTGGAAGAATTGCCAGAATTCTCACTTCCACCAATTAAAGAATTGCATTACTTTGATCGAAACAGGAAATACGACTCTCCACACACACTTGCACACAGCAACTTGCTTCTCAAATTGTGCAATTTTTGGTGGTTGAAGAACCTGAATCGACGACTCTTAAAGAATATTTTTCAAGACGATAAAAAACACCTTAATTGGTATTTTAACTATTTCTTTTCCAATTACAATGATTCATTCTATTTGAATCTATTTGAAGGCCTTAATGGCATAAAAGGTGAAGTATCCCCCTCATATTCAATGCTTGAAATTGATGATATTCAAAATATACATGAATTGTTGCCCCAATTAAATCTTGTCCTCTTATTGAGAGATCCTATTGATAGAGCTTGGTCACATTACAATTACATTAACCCGAAAGACAAAATACTAGATTTAGCACATTTTAAAAGTTTTATCAATGCTCCGAAGCAAGAAAAAAGGTCAAACTACATAGAGATCATTAATAATTACACCTCCGTTTTTCCGAAAGAACAATTGTTTATTGGTTTTTATGATCAAATTAAAGTTCAACCTCAACAATTATTAGAGAATGTGGTAAGTTTTCTTGGCGGAGACGCTAGACAAGTTGCCAAATATTGTCAACTGGACAAAAGAAACAATGTGAACAAGGATAAATTTGAAATTCCTGAACATTTTTTGGAAGAATTAAAAATCAAATATGAACCTTTAATCAAGGCACTTGCCATTTCATTAAAGGGATATGCTGTTCAATGGCAAAAGCATTACTTTGAATAAAGTCGCTTCTTAAGATTTAGCATAATACCATTAAGATCCGGAGAGATTTTTAAATAATAGATACCAGCCACTGCTAGCGTAAAAAGTATTAAAGAACGAATGAGTGTATCAATATATATATTCACTTGAAAGGGTAGGTAAACACCAATAATTGTTAATGTGACAAGGAGAAGAATAGCGATAACTGTATTTTTAGTAAACGGCTGCAAACGCATTTTATGATGCACATAAATAGATCTGACAAGATTAAATAGAACTACAGAAATTGCTGTTGCCATTGCTGCACCCTCAACTCCCCAAATGGGTATTAGTAAATAGTTCGTCAAAATTGTAATTATTACTAGGCCTATAGATAAATAAGTATCAAATCTATAATACTTGGAGATTTTTAAAATTTGGCCATTGACTCCAAACAACATGCTTATAATTTTTGATAATCCGAGAATGATGAAAACTAATTTCCCATCTCGGTATATTTCTCTTTGTAATTCAAATAAATTATCAATGCTAGAAAGTATCAATATAAAAAGTACCCCCCCCATGAGCAATTGATTGATAGACGATTTTTTATAAATATCAAGCATCTCACCCATTTCTCTATTTTTCCAACTGTGACTCAACAGTGGCATAGCAATCTGGTTGATTGCATTTGAAGGTATACTAACTAGTGTGCTAATGAAAAGAGCGTTATAATAAATTGCAGTGTTTGAAAGTGTAAGAAAATAAAATATCATCAAAGCATCAATTTTATTGATTAAACCTGCTGACACATTGGATACAATGGAATAGGCACTAAAATTGTAAAAAACTTTTCTAAATCGTTTATTAAAGAATTTCCAATTGATATCAATGTTGAACTCCCCTCTTCTTAAAAGATATATGATAAAAACAATGATGCTAGATAAATGCAGAAATGAAAAAATTGTAATGAACCAGAAAAAATCTAGGATTTTATAAAATAGAAATACAAGTAATACGGAAACAAGAAGTCTATGCAATACATTCTTAAGAAATGCAGACAACGCTATGTGTGACCGGGCTTGCAAATAGCTTTCAAATAATCGGCTATACAATAAGAAAAAAGATATTGGAAAGATTAGCCAATAATAGGTTTTGAACAAATTGGTTTGGTCAGAGAATGAAACGATTATGGCATTTTTAAAGAGCAATAAAACAGCAGACAAGAGTAGAAATCCAATCAATGAAATTAACAAGCCAATGCCCAATAAACCATTGTCCTGTTTGCCATCCTTATTGAAAAAAGGAAAAAACTTAACTAAACTGCGAAAACTGCCTAGATGGGCAAATTGTACGACAATTAAAGAGACACTTAATAGCACACCCCTTAAACCCATTTCATCAGGTGTTAACCACCAATTCATTAAAATAGCAAAATTGAGGAAGCCGATGGCATGCCCAACATAAGTATACAATGAAGACAATCCGGCTTGACGGATAATTATACCCAAAACTGTTTTATTTATGCAGTTATTTCAACGAAGCGTCCTATTCTTTGTTGTAAAGTTTATCGGTAACGTAATGAAAGAGTAATGAATGGCCAATTTCAACAATTCCATAATCCTTGCTATCTAGCCAAAAATTATAATCTCCCGACGTTCTTAATGGATTGTCAAATGAAAAACCCGAAAAAGTGATTATTGCTGCTGCTTTGTCTTTCACCTGATGACAAGCATTAACAATATTTGGAGATTTTCCTGAACTACTAATGGCAACCAATACGTCCCCTTCTTCAAAAAGTGTCTTCAACGGCTGAGAGAATACATTCTCATATCCATAATCATTTGCCATGCATGTCAATAAACTATTGTCAGTTAGGGCGTGTGCTTTGAATCCACATGCATTCAATAAATCAATCGCTGCATGGGATACAATGGCACTACTACCTCCATTACCAACTAAATAAACATGCGATTTCTTATTTCGCACCTTTTCCATTTGTTTTACAACGGTTGTGAATGCTTCATCAAGTTCAATTTTTGAAGACTTATCCGTGGCTTCTGTTTTTTGCAGAATGGAAGAAAAATCCTCTATATAATTTGCAAACATCTAATCAAGCTAATAAGGTTTTTAAATACTTCAATAAATCTGTTCGTTGAATATAAGATTTATTTCCGATGATCTTAACGGCTAAAGCACCCACAGCATTGCCCACAAAGGCAATTTCTTGAATACTTGCTCCATGTTGTGCTAAAAGCGATGTAATGCTCAGGTAGGCATCTCCAGCCCCTATTGTGTCCACAACATCTGTATTGAATATGGGTGATACCACACGATCATCTTTGTCCATAACACTAGTACCATTTACACCCAGTGTAACTGATGAACACTCTGAATTGGTGAGTTCCATAAGGCGCTTTTGTAAACTCATTATATCACCTTGACGTTCATGCAATGCAAGATGAGCTTCCGCTTTATCGATGGAAAAATAATTGCAGGCTGAATATTTGGTCAAGAGGTTGTATCCAAGATTTGCGCTATTTGTTTGAGCATTTACAGCCAAATAAGGGGCCTTCTGTTGAAGAAGTCTGATTACCCTCTCTGTGAGTACACCATGACCAAAATCAGCGACAAGACACAAGTCAATTTCTTTGATGGAAGAATTCAACGCTTCCAAGAGTTTCTCCTCTACCTCTCCTTCTAGTGGTTGTTGATTGATCTCAATTATTTCAAAAAGCTTATGTCTAAAAACTTTGGAAATAATTCTAGACTTTACAACAGTAGGATGATTGGGCGTCTCTATCGCTATAAGCTTGACTTTATCGTGAAGGTTATCTTGGATTGTTTCCCAATAGGATTGATCGCGATTCTCTCCAAAGGTGGTGACTAATATGACTTCATCAACAAAGTCGGCAACATGATTGGCAACAGCTAACACCCCTCCAGCATAAACCTCTAGGTTTTCTTGTGTAGCAGTGATGGTGGGTGATTTTGACGCTTTACCAATTGGATTCACAAATTGATAAGCATCCATGATAATGTCGCCCACAATGAGCACCTTCTTTTTGGAAATCTCATCAAACATTGAAACAAAATGTTTGTGGTTGTAATTTCCTTTGATCTCAGACAAGAACTCCTTGGCTGTTTCATCTTTTTGGTCGAAAAACTTATTGATCAAATGCGAAGAACTGAATTGAACTTCTTCTGTAAACACCAACTGACCGCCGTGTTTTTCAACTTCATTTTTTTCTAATAAAATTCCGCCTGTTACATCTTCATCAATGTTTTTATAATCTTGCCCCTTGACGAAAAAGTTTGGTTTAATGGCCTCAATAGCAGTTATTGCAGTAGGATGATAGTTGATTGCAACATAATCTACCACCTCAAGTGCTGCTATGTTTTGAGCGCGAATGTTGTGATTGAAGAATGGCCGATCAGGGCCTTTATTTACATGACGATCTTCCGTCAAGCTGACCACAAGAATGTCCCCAAATTTTTTTGCCGCCTCAAAGTGCTTAATGTGCCCATGGTGAAGCAAATCAAAACAACCATGACAATGGACAACTTTTTTCCCTTCTTCGATTGCATTCTCCAGATGGAGAGCAATATCGTCTAATTTCACTACTTTCTTCGTCAAAACAAAAGCGATTATTAATTCTAATCAGCAAACCTCCGCATAAAGTTTTTATTGAAAAAACTTTACTTTAGATACTTGAACCAGTCTTTTGTGGCATCTTTAATTGAATTGCTATCCCAAACTGGTGCTTCTCTCCAATAGTCTATGTTGTCAATCATATTTTGAACACCTTCTTCAAAGCTCACACTAGGACTCCAACCAATAACATCTTTAATTTTTGATGTATCCGCAAAGGTGCAATCGGGTTCTCCTGGTCTTTTAGGTATGTGTGTCTTTTCTCCACCTAATAGTTCAACCAAACGATTCACAGAATAATGATTATTACTGCCCACATTGAAAATTTCTCCTATTGCTTTTTCGTTTTCTGAGGCGCTTACACAGGCATCGACAACATCTGTCACATAGGTAAAGTCACGAGTCTGAGTTCCATCACCCACAATCGTATAAGGTTTATTCGCTAGTTTTTGGGCAAGAAATACGCCGAAAACCGCTCCATAAGTCCCACTCGTTCTTGATCTCGGACCATATACATTAAAAAACCTCATTGAAGTCACTGGAAGCTGATAGATTTGATGATAATGCTTTACATACTCCTCTCCCAAGTATTTGGTCAAGGCATAGGGATATTGTGGATCAATTGGCGTTGTCTCAGGAGTTGGATAGTGCTCTGGAATGCCGTAGCAAGAAGATGAAGCCGCATAGATAAAGTGTTTAATCTCATGTTTTCTTGAGGCTTCGAGGACATTAATAGTACCATCGACATTTGACCTATGGTATTTTAAAGGCTCTTGAATAGAAGGTACAATATCAGCCAAGGCAGCAATGTGAAAAACACGATCAACACCTTCAAAATAAGGCTCTATTACTTCATAATCAGCAATGTCACACACATGAACAGAAAGATTGTTGTTTTCTTTTTGATGTTCTAGATTCTCTAACCTTCCTGTAGAACAATTGTCCAATACTACTACATCATGACCATCATTTAACAATCTGTCTACCATATGGCTTCCTATAAAGCCACATCCACCTGTTACCAATATCTTCATAACTTATTTAGATTTAAAAAAGGATTTAACCTGTGCACAAACATGTCTTACCTGCTCATCAGTTAATTCGGGATATACTGGCAAACTCAATATTTGTGCGATTTGTTTCTCGGTTTGCGGATATGAGACATTGGCAGTGTTTAGCTGCTGAGCTGCTTCCTGTTGATGTATTGCAATTGGGTAATGTATTTTGGAATCTATACCCTGTTCACTTAAGAATTTCTGTAATTCATCCCTATGCTCAGTCATTATGATGAACGTATGATAAACGGATTTTTCGAAATCGCGCTCTTTCGGAACATGCACTAAGTTTCCCAACTCCTCAACATATTTTGCCGCAATATTTCTTCTGCGCGCTGTCCACTCCTCAATATTTCGAATTTTTACATTTAAAATGGCAGCTTGCACAGCATCCAATCTTGAGTTCATGCTCCAAAACTCACATTCGTCTCTGCTCTTCATTCCATGTGAACGTGCCTTCAATAACCACTCATAAATCTCTTCGTTATTTGTGGTCATGATACCTGCATCTCCAATTGCGGATAAGTTTTTCAAAGGATGTAAACTAAAACAAGCAACATCTGACAATCCTCCAACCGGTATTCCTTTGTATTTTGCGCCTACTGCTTGTGCAGCATCTTCAACAACACACAAGTTAAACTCTTCTGCAATTGCATTGATCTCATCCATTGGTGCTGGGCGACCAGTAAGGTGCACTGGTATAATGGCTCTAGTCTTGTCTGTAATTTTTTTTCTAATTTGATCAGGATCGATGTTGTAATCATCTCTTACATCTGCAAAAACAGGAGTCGCGCCACATAAGGCAATGGATGAACCAGATGCCAAATAAGAATTCGGAGCCGTAATCACTTCATCGCCTTTGCCTATCCCAAGGTATTGAAGTGCCAATATAAGTGCGTCAGTGCCATTGGCTACACCAACCGCATATTTTGTTTCACAAAATTTTGCAAAACTTGATTCAAATTGTTTTACCTCATCTCCTAGAATAAACATGCCTGAATCAAGCAATTCAGAAACTTTATTCAATATCCTTTGCTTGTCTTTTTGATGTTGTAAACCAAGATTTATATAGGGAACCTTCATTAGCTCAATTCAATGTTTTGCATCAATTTCACATTAAAGTACTTTTCATTGTCAAAGGAATCCTTTATTAGACCTTTATCGAAAGCTTCTTTCAAATCGCTCACTGCATCTTCAATGCTGTGTTTGGGCTCAAACCCAATTTCTTGTTTAATGTATTCAGAAGAAATGTGGTAAGAGCGATTATCATTTGTAGACTCAGTTTTAATATCCACTTCCCCGACAACATTTTTGACCATTTGTGCGATTTCCTTCACTTTAAAATTTTCATAACCTGCATTGAATATCTTGCCTTGAATTTTTTCGGATGGCAACTCCAACAACAAGCAATAGAGGTCTGTCATGTCTTGAATGTGAATGTTCGGACGCTTCTGCTCACCACCAAAGACTTTTATAAAACCTTTGTTTATGGCAAAATTGGTCAATATGTTTACTGTTAAATCCAATCTTAGCCTTGGTGAATAACCACAAACAGTGGCAGGACGAATGGTCATCGCAGTAAAATCATCAGATTCATATTTCTTCAAGATCTTTTCACACTCGGCCTTAAACTTTGAATAATCGGTCAAGGGTTCAAGTGACATTTCTTCAGTAACATTCGGCTCTTCTTTTATGCCATAAACAGAAGAAGATGAAGCGTAAATGAAGCGTTTTACCCCATTTTCTTTTGAAATCTGTACCATTGGTTCAAAGGGGTCCAAATTGATGGACTTCCCTAAATCAGGATTCAATTCGAAGCTTGGGTCATTGGATATACAAGCCAAGTGAATGACAGCATCATGTCCTGGAATAATTCTTCGCATTAAGTCAGTGTCACGTATGTCTCCTTTAATCGCATTTAAATGATCATGGCTAGGAAGTACCTCTTCACCATAAATCATAAGGTCGATGACTGTGACTTCATATCCTTTGTTTAACAATTTAGGTACAAGTATAGATCCTACATAACCCGCTCCACCGGTAATAAAAATCTTTTTCATGTTATCTCAATTAGCTTTCTGTACAAAGGAAAAAACCCCTTGTCAATTGTTTGGTTGTAAAGTTCCTTATCTTTTATGATTTGTTGATTCAATTCGTCGTAAACTTTAGTGTCAAATATTCTCTTACAGACGTAATAATCTTTTCTATCGTTAGAAAATTTACTCTTAAAACGATACAAACCTTCTTGACTGCTTGCTGCTCCTCCTAAATGAAAGTAGGAGTATCCTTCCTTTTTTAAGTGAATAGCCATTTCATGCAACATCAAATTTGTTGCACATAGTTTTGTATATGAGCGATTTGTACCACTCAAATGATAGTGTGCAATCTTGTTTTTCTTGAGGACCAATGCTGCACTTGCCAAAACCCCTTCTTCTGTGTGTGCAGTATAAACGTCCATCTTGTCTTCAGAAATCGCTGACAATGCCTTAAAATAGTCTTCATTAAAATAATAATAGTCCGTTGTATTCTTTGCATCCATTGTACTGTAATACAATTCTTTGAATTCGTTCACTACGGATTTGGAAGGCGCATTCCTTTTCACTTTAACTAAATTTCGTTTTGCCAAGCGTATGTCTCTGCGGTTATTCTTGTGGTAATTGCTGAATATGTTGTCTTCGCTTTGTTCAAGATCAATGACAACATTTTCTTTCACTTTAAGGTATTCTGCATTGTCGTCATCATCAAAGTGTAAGATTGAAAAGGGATCAATTCTTTGAAATTCTGTCAATATATTTTGCTCGATGCAATACTGATTAAAACGCTGCCTGAATGAATATAGCAACTCTTCGTCATTATGATATGCGCACTCACCACCATACTCATAAGGTGTTGAAATGTCTGCATAGGTTTTACCTTTGTATTGAAATGATCTTTTTATGAAAGGATATGTCACCCATTTATCCTTGTCAACAAGCAAGGCAATGTAGGTTTCACTGTTTTCATGTAAATCATTGATTGAGAGATATTCAATGTCATGATAAATTGACGACAAATAGAGGTATTCTTTCAGCTCGGCATTTTTTCCCGAATTGAAATCATTTACCCTTTGTACTATAAATTGCATTTTTAATTATATAGTTCTTTAACCTTTTTCACTGATTCTTTGATCCTATACTTCGACCAAGGGAGTTCATATTCTTTGGATCGAACAGAAATTTGAGACTTTATCATTTTCAAAGTAGTAGGGTTTCGTCCAAAAAATGATTTCGCAGACCTCAAGGTATTATTAAAATTTTCAATTAAATCTGAATAATCTATTGATAAATATCTTGAATCATCTAATTGCGCTAATTGCTCCTTAATTTTAACGTTTGTGTAACATACCTGATGACAGACTTGTTCAATTGGATGAATTTTCAGCCAATTACGATAATTTTGTGGTTTAAGACTCCACCAATAATCATAGCTGCCGTATTGAAGCTTTCTTGAATTCAATATAGACTCCACAATATCAACTTCATTTCTTTCAATAAATATAAATTTTGAATTCATAAAATGATCTGACAACCACTTGATAATAAAATTGATATAGACTTGATTTTTAATTAAAAGATCAGACCCCAGCAAGTTTGTTATTGCATTTAACTTTGATTGTAAGCCAACAACATCCACTTTATTAAGGTGTTCCACAGAAGGCTGATGATGGTCTTTATAATTTAACCAGTATTGCCAGAAATATCCAAACTCATGAGCATTGATTACGCCTCTTGTATTCCCTAAGTCAGATTTAAACTCAAAATTGTCCTTTGTTTTATCATTTATTAAATCAGAAAAACCATATAACGGAGCCATATAATACTTCGCGACAGCATTGTATTGGCTTCCCAATTCAAAAGCGCTAATCAGTATTTGAGACAAAAGTGTTGAGCCTGTTCTAGGCGCACCCACAATAAAGTATATCGAATGGTTGCTTTGATCACCGAACCGTGATTGCAGTTTTAACTCCTTCTCTTTCAATTGGACGTTAACTCGCCACTGATTTTCGTCCCTTTTGCGATCACGAATGTTGACTATGCGATCTTCATTGTCTTTATATATAAAATCAAAGAAATCCTTTTCGTTCGGGTGCAATATACGCTTGGAATTATATGTGAATTTTTCACAAAAGTACGCCTCAAAATGGGCAATTTACATGCTAATGATGAAATTTAGGATTACTGTTTGATTATTCTGCTTGAGAATCTATAATGAAGTGTCTTATTGTAAGAGTCTATAAAATATAATCCAGAGGGATATTCTGTCAAGTCCAGCTGTGTGTTTTCAATTAACGTATAGTTTTGGATTACTCTGCCTCTTGAATCATAAATGATTATATCTAATGGGCCTAGTTCAATATCAAAATTAATATAAATAATATTTTTGAAGGGGTTGGGAGAGATTTGAATTAGATTCAATTCCGCAACCTCTTCAATATTAGTAACAATTACATTATAACAAATTGTTGTGTCGGCACAAAAATTCCTTGAAATTTCGCAAGCATAATTACCGTTCGCACTTGCGACGAAATAATCATTTGTTGCACCCGGAATAGGTAAAAACCCATTGTTGCAATCTAGCCATTGATATCTTGAACTGCCTTGAGTCACAAATAAGGTATCCATAGCTATTGACAATGAAGTGTCAATGGTAGTTATTGTTAAATTAAGGGTATTAATTGTATCACATGTATTGCCGCTAAATGTGGTATCAGTGTAAGTACCACTTTGTGTATACTTGATATTATTGACAGGCCATTGATACTCTTTACACGCACTAACTGAGTTGATCAATTGAACTGGTTTTTCAATTGTTAAAGACAATCTAACTACAGAATCGCAACCAGTCGAATTTGGAATAGTATCGTAGAAGATCCCACTGTTTAAATATATCTGTCCATTCTGTTGCCAAACAAAGCTATTGCATGCGCTTTCAGTAATGCTTGAAGCTGAAGAGCTTGTAACTGTCAACTCCAATCTGATTATTGTATCGCAACCTACAGATCTAAGTGTATCGGCATAAAATATTCCGCTTGAATAATAAGTCTTATTGTTCAGTGCGAAAGTAAAACTGTCGCATGCTGCAAACGATATTGTTGTATCAAAACCAAAATCACTTAACTCCCATAGGTCAACCAATACATTGTTATTTTGATCCCTTCCACCAAAAACATACCCAGAACCATCCAATGAAAAGCTAGAAGCAAAAGTTCTTATGCTGTCTAACATTGGCTTAACTTTCCTCCATCTTTTGGTAACGGGATTTAACTCATAATAATCGCCTAATTCAATGCCTCCAACCTTGTGACCGCCGCCAATAATCACCTTTTTATTGTGTTCTATTGCAACTGCAGCTATTCTTGCCGGTCCTGGCAAGTCAGCAATTTGAGTCCATTTATTTAAGGAAGGATTGTATGCCCAAAAATCTTTTTTCATATTCAAAACATCATCAAAACCAAGACCAATAAACAACAATGAATCCATGGAAATTGTCGGACCATTTGATCTCTTACCTAAGGGGAAATTATTAATTCTTGTCCAAGTATCATTCACAGGATTATATTCCCAAAAATCGTCATGTCGATTTACCCCATCAGTACCAGCTGCGACATATCCTTTACCATTAACTGCAGTTCCAAAGCCTTGGCGGCCTCCACTTCCAGGATAGTTTGCAATTGCAGACCATTTATTTGAATCGGGAGAATATTTATACATATCCTTCAAGGCGTTGGTGCCATCCCAACCCAATCCAACATAAGCAAATGAATCGATGATAAATGAAATCGCTGCAGATCTAGCGACTCCTGGATAATCTGCGACTCTCGACCATTGATTGTCCTGAGGATCAAATTCCCAAGTTTCTTTGTAGAAGTTTATACCAGAACCACTGAATCCATCTTTTCCACAGCAAACATAACCCTTGCCTTGTAATGCAAAGCCTGTAGTAACAGCACGCATAGAATCAGGGAAACTCTTTCTTTTCAACCATATCAAACTATCACAAATAGAAACCGTAGTATCCGTATCAAAACTTTGAAGATCATTTAAAGAAATATTGGATGCATTGTTTCCTCCAAATAGATATGTAGATGTCCCAACAGTGAAGGAGGACGAAAAAGATCTAAATGCATCTTTTTGTGGAGCTTGAATCTTTCGCCAAGTATTATTTCTTGCATTGTATTGGTAATAATCGCCTAATTCCACCCCTCCAAATCGTTGTCCTCCACCCACGATAATATTTCCATTAAAGTTCAATATCACAGCACCAACTCTTGCAATACCCGGCAAATCAGCAAGCCTTGTCCATAACGTCGTACTTGGATTATATGACCAGAAATCCTTTTTCATATTCAAGGCATCATCAAAACCAAGACCCATAAACAATAGTGAATCCAATCCTATGGCTACACCATTTGATCGCTTCCCAAAAGGCAACGTTCCCTTGCTTGTCCATACATCAGTCTGAGGGTCATATTCCCAAAAATCGTTTTGCTTGTTCGACCCATTTGTTCCACCACCATAGTATCCTTTATTTTGGAGGTAAGTGCCAAAACCAGTTCTTCCTCCTAAACCGGGATAAGCCTTGACGCTATCCCATTTGTTAGAATCAAGGTTGTACCTGAACAGATCTTTCAAATCTTTACGCCCATCCCATCCAAGACCAACAAATACACTAGAATCAAATACAAATGAAATTGCACCTGATCTAGCTATGCCAGGAAGGTCAACCAATTGCGTCCATGAATCATTTTGTGTATCGTATTTCCATAAATCTTTGTAATAAATTGAAGTTGAATAGATGCTTTGCTTACCACAACAAATGTATCCGCTACCATTTAAAGAAAATGCGGTTGGGGCCAGTCTTGTTGAATCTGGCAAATCCGCTTTTTGGGTCCAGATTTGTGCATCTATTGTAAGAAAAGTGAGAACTGTGAAAAGTAGAAAGAAAATGTAATTCTTAATCATAATGTTGTATTTAACCTCTCAAATATAATGATTTATCTATTAACTGACATTAAGAAAACATTAGCAATTGCTCAAATTTCTTTGTAAGCAGCCAACAATCGAGCAATGTTTTTTTCTATGGAATAACGCTCTCTATTCATCTGGATGCGTTGATGAATTTCCTCTAAATCGAGGTCTTCAATCTTATTCTTAAGCTCCCCAAATTCATCCCAAGAAGTCCTGATGGCTACCCCCACTCTGTTGCCCAAATGATGTTGAAATTCTAAATCCTCACTCATGATTACCGGTATTCCTGCTTCAGCATAATTCAACAGTTTTAAGGTCGTTGAGTACCTGCGTTTTTGAGGCAGTACTTTTGTTAAGCGATCAAAGAAAGGCAATACACCAAAATCATAAGCACTCAATGCCATGGAGAGCTCTTCTTGTTTTAGGGGCTGATGCAAATGGAAAAATTCCAATTCTTCATGCATTTTTTCATAATCGACAAGGTTCGCCCCCACATTTGTTGGTGCAGGATATATATGAAAGTGAATGCCTTGATTATTTAATTTCTCAATCAACCAATGCAATTGTGATCCTCCAAAATAATCACTGTTTCTGAACTTTGAATAAACACTGCCCGCGTATACAAGGTGGATCTCATTGTTTCGTTTTAAAGGCTTTTCAATGAAAAAATCGTTGTCTGTGTAATTCGGAAAGTAGAGTTTTTTGCCTGGAATTGATTCGTAATTCTTTTTTGCGACTTGCAATTCAAGGCTATGATTTACGATCAATTCGGCCTTATTGAGAATAAATTCCTCTTTCTCCAATTCTTTTTGCATGTAGGCAAAAGGCGCCTCAAACCCAAAGTTGGTGATCATCAAATCTTGATAATCAAATACTCTTTTTGCTAATGTATTCATTTTCATTACCTCAAAGGCAGCTAGATGAGGGGGGCCGAAACTATGTATGATGACATTAGGATGGCTATACCTTTTTAATATACGCTTTAAATGCCAAGTGTTTCTGAAAAGTAGAGTTGTTTCAAATGTGTTATTTGATAGCTGATCTAAAAACCCATTTTTGCTACAAATGAGATGGATCTTATACGCAGATTTTCTTTTGGTCCATTTTGCGATTCGACCTATGCGCGCATGCATATAGGTTCCTACAAAGACAATGGTCGGCTGATCAACAATTTTTTCACTTGAAAACTTATAGTGGATATAGTCAGGAATTGATGAGGACCATTCTCCTATTTTTAACTTTAGTTTCTTGCTAAAGAGTTTTATTTTATTGATGAAAGAGCTGACTGTCAAAAACGTTAAATTACTTTTTGTGGCTTAGTGTATCCAATAATCACTTGAATTGGGTACTTGATCCATGATAACTTCGTAATCTTCTCGATGCTCATTAAGTGTATCGGTCAATAATTTCTGTTCATTATCGTCCAAGTGTTTTTTCCATTTCTGCAATGGATCTCCTTTTGTTGTGGTATTGTGTATTTTTCGTTCTTTCTCAATCATTTGATTGACTTTAGATGCGTGCGCTTCACGTAAATCCAACATTTTGAATATACGGTTCAAGGAATCTGCGCGTTTACCCATCAATTCCTCATAAGCGATCACAACCTTTTGGTTTTCAGGCACATGTTTCAAATGATCAAACATGACTTTATTCAATTTGATCCATGCTTTTGGAAAGACACCAAAATTCCCAGGAAACAATTCATTCGATTCTACCTCATTGACTTTAGACGCCTCCACATTTGACCAACAAGATCCATTGTCATCAGGCAACCTCAAGTATCGACCGTCTTTTTCATGCGACTTCATGAACATCATTTTCAAGCTGGCACATTGCCCATGTGGAGAACGCACAATAACAATGTACTTTGCTTTTGGATACATGGCATTTAAGTAACGTACCTTATTCGATAAGTGTGGGTTCTTGTTTAACAAATACACATTGTCCCAATCATAGTTTACACCTCCAGATCCATAGAATCGTCTCTGTGAAAAACGAGCAAGATGCCGCAATAGACTTTTGGACTCCACCAAATAATTCTTAAAATAGGCCGTCATATTATTGGCATACTCCATCTTCAAATCCTCCTCAGTACATTCTAAACAAGCATTATTGATAGAGGCACCTCCAATTTTTGTCCATATTGGATTCAATTCAAAACCCACCTTTAAAAGTTGTGGGTGTTCAGACAATGTATTCATCAACAAAGTCGTTCCGCTTCGCATCAATCCTACAAGAAACACAGGATCTCTGAATGTTTCTGGTTTTGGTTCAGTAGGTACATTAAGAAGTTTAGCAAAAAATGCCATAGAGGGTGTATTTACTTGTAAGAGGTACAAAAGTATCAATCTTGCATCAGACTTCTGCACTCAGAAATTTAAAAGCAAACTTCATAAATAAATGGTTTAAATTCGTTGCTTTGCGCTAAGCATGAATTTATGAAGAACGCATCTTCTCCGCCTTTTATTTCTGTAGTTGTCCCCTCTTTCAATCAACCTGCAACCATCAACAACTGTTTGCAATCTTTGTTGAATCAATCCACTGGAGACAACTATGAGGTCATCATTGTAGACAGTTCTCACCAAGAGTACCGAGAAGAAATTCAAAAGATCTGTTCGCAAAGTCAATGCATAAAATTAATTCAAGAAGAAAAGCAAACTTTTCCAGGCACAGCCAGAAACATAGGCATTAAAGCGTCTCAAGGGGAGATAGTAGCACTCATTGATGCCGATTGTGAGGCAAGTGCTAATTGGTTACAAAATATTGCCAAGAACGTTACTGAAAACATCATCGTGTCAGGTATAATTTTAAATGGAACGCCTAAAAATGTCAATGGAACAATCTCTTATTTAATAGAATTCAATCATTTCATCCCATTTAATCAAACACAAAAAGTATCTACTGTAGCTGCGACATGCAATTTTGCAGCTTACAAAACGGTATTTGAAAAGGTGGGCTATTTCACAGATCATCGTGCCTTTGAGGACATCCTTTTTTGCAAGAAATTTATTCAATTGGGTGGTAAGGTTGTCCTTTTCAATGATGTCATCATTACTCATCTTAATCGGACCTCGCTTGGTCATGTAATCAACAATCAAAAGTTATTAGGATATCACTCAGCAGCCGTCCGAAAAGAATTTGGAATGCCCCCTAAATTGATCTTTAAATTTCCCTTACTTGCTTTTTTATTGTTTCCGTACAGGTTCTTAAGTATCTTGAGTAGATTGTTGAAATCGGGAATGCTTTTTAGATTTATTCTTTACAGTCCTTTAATCAAATATGTTTTATTTTATTGGTGCTCTGGCTTCTATAAAGGAGCTAAAGCCTAACTGGCAGCTTTGTACTTTTTCCACTCTCCAAATGCCAAGAATCCTCCTAAAAGAAGCATTAAAATAGAAGAGGCCCAGCTTACAGTTGCACCAATACTGTATGTTGTTGGTTGAAATTCAAATACTATTTCTCCAGAACCTGCAGGCAGCTTCATCGCCCGCATTATATAATTGGCCCTAAAAAATGGCATTTCCTTTCCATTTACATAAGCTTTCCATCCTCCCTCATAAAATACCTCAGAAAATAATGCCAAAGCATCACTAGCACTGTTGTAATTGTAGGTTAGTTTCTCCGGATGATAATCGATCAATTGTATTTTAGCCGAATTATCCTGCGAAAATTGCATTCCATTGATTTGATCTGCATCAGCCTCCATCACAACTAGTGTCTTTTTTGGATTGATTTTACCAATTGCCTGAATTGCTGAATCTGCATTAGGTACAACTTTATACTCATTCACAAACCAAGCATTGCCCATTGCATATGGGTTATTGGTAACCAATTCGTCAACTTTTCCGTTTTTGTCGGGTCCAACTATGTATTTTGTGTTTAGCATATTCGACACTTTCATTTGAGGCAAAAAACGCCTTACCATATCGACACCACCTTGCATGAAAGCTTGACGAAGTTGGAAGTGTTCTCTCGCTAAATAAAAGTCCACCATTTCTTGGTATTTCTTCAGTTTTGCTCCATGATATCCCCCCAAGGTTTTATGAAAATATGGACTGCGCACATCCTGATCCATACGCGCATTTACATTGAAAACACGATAATGGGTATGTTCCATTAACTCACTGTACTGAATGTCAATAATTTTACGTTGATCAATTCTTCCACGACGCTCTTTTTTCAATGTGTTTACACGATTGTCAATGCCCTGTTTGATCGCAGAATTATTGCCAGATTCGATGGCCAAAATCTGCCGATCTGCAGTTGAGGGGTCATACGGTGTTTTAAACTTCTCTGGTTTAATCCATGAGATGTATTTTTCATTTTTACCGGTTGAATTGGGATTCTTCTTATTGTTTAAGTATTGTTTATCGAGTAACCATAAATCAATGAAAACTATACCTCCCATTCCTAAAAGAAAAATACGTTGGTTGACCTTCTCCAATTGAAACAAATATAGAAGTGCGATGGCAAGGATCAGATATTTTAAACTGCTCAATGCACTGTCACTAACTTTTTCTGTTCGATAATCCAACAATGTTTCTTGACCAGCATATAACGCATTTTGCTGATTTGGCGAATCTAATAGTGCTTTTTGAAATTGCTGTTGTTCTTTATCATTCGTCAATTCCACCATTGAACTTGGACTCAAATAAAACAATGCCAATACCGCAAGCATTAATCCACTTGCCAAATAAAATTTCTTCAAATTTTCTTTTAGTACTGCACGATCCTCAATTAATCTTTGTAAAAACAACATCGCCATCAAAGGCAGGGTAAGTTCGGCGATGAGTAAGATCATAGCAACTGCTCTGAATTTATTGTATCCAGGAATGTAGTCAATAAAGAACTCGGTAAAACCCATGAAGTTGTTTCCCCAAGCAAGTAAAATGGAGAGCAATGAAACAGCTCCCAAAGCATACACCAATGCACTGTTTAAAAAAAGCAAAGCGAGTATGGCTAAAAAAATAACGACTATACCTATGTATACAGGCCCAGATACAACAGGTTGATTTCCAAAATAGTTTCCAATTGCATTGCCATTCTTCTGATATTCACTCACCAAATAGTTGAAAAACCTAGGATCTTCATTTCGCAAACGTTCAACTTCGTCAGGATTTCCCAAAATAGGGTAGGATGATCCTCCTTTTACATTTGGTATCATCAATGTCCATGTTTCATCTAAGCCATAGCTCCATTGGGTGATGTATGATTTATCCAAGCCAGAACTTGCATTGTTTTCTCTCGACCTTCCTGCTTCATCAATCGTAAGTTCAGACTTGCTTCTAGTTGATTCCTTTGCATACTCGAAAGTAATTAATAGGTTCCCCAGATTTGGCAGAATGCCCAGGAAGGCTGCTAGGACAACAAAAGCACTTCGTTTAAGAAAGACGTTAAGCTCCTTCTCTTTTACTGCTTTGATGAACAATGCAATTCCAACAAATAATAAAATAAAGAAGAGGTAGTAGGATATCTGTAAGTGATTTACATACACCTGTCCTGCTGTAAAAATAGCCACCAACAGCATGCCTATTTTCACCTTCCCTCTCAAAGTAAGAATAAACCCACCTAGTATTGGTGCCATATAAGCAATTGCATTGGCTTTTGAAGTATGACCAGCCTCAATGATAATGATGAAATACGATGAAAACGCAAAGGCAATCGCCCCAATAATTGAAAGCCAAGGATTGATACGAAGACAAAGCAATAAGATGTAAAAACCAAGAAAATAAGCAAACAAAGTGCTAGCTGGATGCGGCAGCCATAAATGATACGCTTTGTTAATGAATCTTGAAATGTTGCCATCAAATTTGACTGTTGATGTCAAATAGGTTGGCATGCCAGCAAACATATTCCCAGACCATAAGATTCTGCTATCATACTTCTCTTGATGGCTTTTAATCTCATGGGCCATAGCCTTATGCTTCTCTATATCACCTTGCTTTAACTTATACCCTTCGAGTATTGGGTAGAAGTATACTAAGGAGAGAACGACAAACAAGGTCAATGCTGTCAAGTGAGGAACAATACGTTTGAAACTAAAGTCTTTCATTTTTTATTTATTTGTCGTCTACCTCTTCGAAATTAACATAATCGCCAAAATCATCTCTATCATTTTGATTTCTTCTCTTTTTATTATTTTTTTTAATTGAAACATCACCCTCCTTTTTATTCTCTTTTTGATAATTATGAGCCTGTTGATAATCTCCCATTCGCTTTTTAAGGAAATTTCTAATTAACCAAGGCAGCACAAATCTAAGAAGTAACCTTAAGCCATAAAAAATAGAAAATATAATGAGTAGCGTTCTCAAAAAAGCGATTAGTCCTGCTTGAAAAATCATTTACTTGCTAAGGTACAGGTTTCTCTCGGAATAGATTTCTCTGAAAAACTTATCTTTCAAATCATCTATAAAACGAATTGCTTCACCAGTAGATTTCATCTCTGGTCCAAGTTCTTTGTTGACATCTGGGAATTTATCAAAGGAGAATACGGGAATCTTTATTGCATAACCTTTTCGATGCGGCTGAAAGTTGATGTCCTTCACTTTCAAATCTCCGAGCATGACCTTAGTCGCATACTTTACGTATGGCTCCTTGTAAGATTTTGCGATAAAGGGTACAGTTCTTGACGCTCTTGGATTGGCTTCAATGATAAATACTTTATCGTCCTTGACAGCAAATTGAATATTGATTAAGCCTTTTGTTTTCAGCGCAACAGCAATTTTCTCTGTGTATGCTTCTATTTGTTTAATTGCATTTTCACTTAAGTCAAAAGCAGGCAAAACTGCATAGGAGTCTCCAGAGTGGATCCCTGCAGGCTCTATGTGTTCCATAATGCCAATAATGTATACATCTTCACCGTCACAAATTGCATCTGCTTCTGCTTCAATGGCCCCTGCTAAAAAGTGATCTAAAAGAATTTTATTGCCAGGTAGGTCACGCAATATATTGATCACATGTTGCTCAAGTTCAGTCTCGTTGATAACAATTTTCATGCCTTGCCCTCCCAATACGTATGAAGGTCTAACAAGTAAGGGGAAGCCTAGTTCTTTACTTAATTCAATTGCTTCATCAGCAGTTTCAATGGACCCAAACAAAGGGTATGGAATGGCATTTTCCTTCAATAAGTTGGAAAAACTACCCCTGTCTTCTGCCAAATCCAAAGCTTGATATGAGGTGCCAAGAATAGGGATCCCGTATCGTTCTAATTTCTCAGCAAGTTTAAGTGCAGTTTGTCCTCCCAGCTGCACAATTACACCAACAGGTTTCTCATGCAATATGATGTCATAAATGTGTTCCCAAAAAACTGGCTCAAAGTACAATTTATCCGCTGTATCAAAATCAGTAGAAACAGTCTCAGGGTTGCAGTTGATCATAATGGTCTCATAGCCCTCTTCCTTTGCAGCCAATATGCCATGAACGCAGCAATAATCGAATTCTATCCCTTGACCAATACGGTTAGGGCCTGAACCTAAAACGATGACTTTTTTTCGATCACTCACTACAGATTCGTTTTCATCTTCAAATGTGCTATAGTAATAGGGTGTTTGCGCCTCAAATTCTGCCGCGCAGGTATCTACAAGCTTGTATACTCTTTGAATCTTAAGCTCCTGCCGCAATGAATATACCTCGCTTTCAAGGCAATTCAGAAGATGCGCAATTTGACGATCTGCGTAACCTTTTTGTTTTGCCTCTAGCAACAATTCTTTACCAATGCTCTTGAGTGATAGGGATTCAATTTTGTTTTCAAGCTGAATCAATTCATCGATTTGTCGTAAAAACCACTTGTCGATCAAAGTGAGCTTGTATATTGTTGATAGGGGTATACCCAATTTAATGGCATCGTATAAATGGAACAATCTGTCCCAAGAAGGATTGGCTAAACTATTGAGAAGCTTTTCTTGATCTCTCAATTCTTTGCCATCAGCGCCTAAACCATTTCTTTTAATTTCAAGCGATTGACATGCTTTCTGCAATGCCTCTTGAAATGATCGACCAATTCCCATGACTTCACCAACGGATTTCATCTGCAATCCAAGGCGTTTGTCTGGACTATCAAATTTATCAAAGTTCCAACGAGGGATCTTCACAATTACATAGTCTAAAGTCGGTTCAAATAAGGCAGATGTGGTACCAGTAATCTGATTATTTAATTCATCCAAATGATATCCTATGGCTAATTTTGCAGAAATTTTAGCAATTGGATAGCCTGTTGCTTTTGAAGCCAAAGCTGATGACCTCGAAACTCGAGGATTGATCTCTATGGCAATGATTTCTTCTTTCTCATCATTACTTACAGCAAATTGCACATTACATCCACCTGCAAAATCTCCAATTGAACGCATCATCTTGATGGCCATGTCACGCATCTTCTGATAAGTAGTATCTGACAAGGTCATTGCTGGTGCTACTGTTATGGAGTCGCCAGTATGAATTCCCATAGGATCCATATTTTCGATGGAACAGATGATGACAACATTATCGTTTGCATCTCTTAACAGTTCAAGTTCATACTCTTTCCAGCCTAGAACAGCTTTGTCAATCATCACCTCATGTATAGGTGATTTATGCAATCCTCGCGTCAACAGTTTGTCAAAATCTTCTGCCTTATGGACAAATGAAGCCCCAGACCCACCCAATGTATAAGATGGACGAATCACCAATGGAAACCCAATTTCTTGTGCAAAATTCTTTCCTTCTAAAAAAGAATTGGCAATCTTTGAAGGTGCCACCCCTACTCCGATTTTAATCATGAGTTGTCGAAACTCTTCTCGGTCTTCAGTGATATTGATGGCAGCAATGTCTACTCCAATTAAACGAATGTTGTGTTTTTTCCATAAACCCGCTTCTTCACAATCAATCGCCAGATTCAAAGCTGTCTGTCCTCCCATGGTGGGTAAAACAGTATCAATATCTGGGTGCTCATTTAATATTTTTTCAATGGATTCTAATTCAAGTGGCTCCAAATAAATATTATCAGCAACCACTGGATCAGTCATAATCGTTGCTGGATTTGAGTTAATAAGACTGATTGTGATGCCCTCTTCTCTAAGAGATCTAGATGCTTGTGATCCTGAATAATCGAATTCACATGCTTGCCCAATAACGATTGGGCCACTGCCAATGATTAAGGTGTGTTTAATTGAATGGTCTCTTGGCATAATGTTGATTTTGCACTGCGAATTTAATGCACCCAAAAACAATTTCGCAGCAGGGCATGAATTATTTATAAAGAAAAAGGGGATGTTATACACATCCCCTTAATTCAGTTGCCTATTTCAACTGATTATCTCTTCACAAATTTTGTTGAGGCCGCATTTTGACCTTGGATTGCCCGAAGTACATAAGTTCCATTGCTTAAATCTGTAAAGTCAAGTGCTATGTTGTTTTCACCACTCGCAATATTGGTAAAACCCATTTCTTTCACCAATGATCCTGTAATGTTGAATACTTGTACCCTTACTGCTTCATTACTCATTACATTGAATCGTATGCTTGCTGCATTGCTCACTGGATTAGGGTATATCATCAATGACTCTTTTAAATTTGTAGCATCATCTATGTCAGCTATATTTTCTTGAAGGCTTACCAATTGATCAGTAACAAAAGTACCTCTACCATGAGTACCAATGTATACTTTCCCTTCATTGTTGGCCCCTTCACGGTTAGTAAATTTCGTTTGCTCAATGGCCATTACAGGTACTCTTCCCAATAAACTGTTCTCTTCTGTCCATCTAACGTCCAATCGAGTGACTCCATTGCTGTCGACAGCTGTTGAATTGTCAAAAGCATTCAATGTTCCAAATACGCCATATTCGGTAGCAATTAGTACTCTATTAGAGTCTTGACGATCAATGATGGCATCGTATACTGGTATGTCAGGAAAAGAATTATTGTCAATTCCCTGTATTTCGACAAATTGCACAGAATCTTCTAATGTAGAAACTTCTTGATTGTTCACAATAATAATTGGTGCCTCCTTTAGTGCTTCTGTTGTTCTCCAAACATGATCAACAACACCATAATTTCCAAATGTCACAATTAGATTGTTGTTATTATTTGGATCAATTGCTATTCCTGTAATCACTTTAAATTTTCCTGGAACATTCACATTGAAGTCTTTCATTAATTCAAATCTAAATATCCTTGAATCTATCACATCATTTTCCTGAGCCGTCGAAGAAATTTGACTGATGTCAAGGTTATTCAATCCTTCCAATCTGTAAAGTCTGCCTAGACTTGTTCCTATGAATAAATAGTTACCGTCTTTACTAAACTCAGCGTCAAGTACAGATTCCCCTGCAGTAGTTCTGTCAGGATTTCTTCGTGCACCAGCAATTTTAAACCACCTTGGTTCGTTTACATTTCCACCCTTAAATAAATCTCTAGACATCCAAATATCTCTGTTTGCATTATTGGTTCTACCTATTACATTGTTCAAAATCGTCATTGATTGAATGATATCAGGAAATTCAGTTTCATATATAAACTCTATTGGAGCCTTTTGATATTCAATATTGAAACTATCTACTGTAATTTTCAAATTCTCATCAAAGAAAATATTCTTGTATGTTATAGCCTTTCCGAATTGGAAACTTACTGTATCTCGAGCCTTTCCTCTATAATGAAAGTATGCTTCTTTCGTATTGCGATTCACAGTAATAGTATCAAAATTTGTAATAAAATTAGAGAACCCCAGTGTATCAAAAGAAGCATTTCTTGATGATAACTCCTCGATATTGTCTACTAAAGGGAGTGTGTCAAATGGAAATAAGTCTTCATTTAATAAGCCTTCAAGTGGCAAATCGTTGTTTTTACTTTCATATGGGATTAGTGTTCCAGCATTTACAGGAGGGATAGCACTCTCTCTGAACTGAACTAAAACAGAATCATTAGTTTCGTTGTGTTCGAAAGATTCCCACAACCTAAGAGAAGTATAAAAAGGAGTACAATTATCACCATTGCCTTCACAAATCGTTCTTAAATCACCTGATAAAATTCTTGCTGTATTGGCTGTTGTATTTCCAAGCGTAGTACCAATTCCTTGCAACCTTCTGATAGCTCCAAATTGAGATGAAACTAATCCCAGGGTAGGATTGATGAATGATAAGTCTGTGTCAAAGCCGTCACCGCTGTTGACTTCGTGTCCACTAATTCCTGCATTGTAATCAAGCCCCATAAGCAAAGTACCGTTGTCTTGTGTGCCACCCGTTATCAATCCTGTGGGGCCTACGCCAATATCGTAAAATTGAGTGACATTGTATCCTAAATCTGCTTGAGAGTAGGTTGGTTGAGTATTGTCAATATCAAATGAAACAGTTATTCCACCATCGTGACCAATAATCAATGAATTAGGATTATTGGGGTTAAAAACAAACTTATGAATGTCTGCGTGCACATAAAATGGATTCGTTGTGATACCTGGCGGTAATTGTTCAATGGCGATTCCGTTCCAGCTTCCCTCAATAGGTGCAGGATCCGTTGATGTCTGTTCCCAAGAAACCATACTTATACCTCCTGCGATAAATTTTCCTGGATTGTTCGGAAATACAATAATTTCATTGTCGTAAAACCCTTGTCCACCACCCGGGCAAGTTGCTCCTCTTCCCAAATAGTTGATTTGATCTTGGATTAACTCCCAATTTTGACCATCATCTCTAGTTCTATAGACTCCCAATAGGCAGTTATTGATTCTATCAACAGCAGAAGCATATTGTATACTAGTGTTAGAGGGTGCTATAGCAATTTCTATTCTGTTTGCACTATTGAATGGAGTTGTAATAAACGTCAATCCACTGTCTATAGAATTATGAACACTCCCTCTTCGAGTAGATCGATCAAGTGAAGTGGCCGTCACTTTTCCATCGGCTGTTATTTCTACATCCAAATAAGCGTTATTGTCTATCATGTCTGTAAAAGAGAGTCCTCCATCCAAACTTTCTTTTAAGCCTCTATTTGTTGCAACCAATATTCTTTGACTATTGTTAGGATCGGTTGCTATTTCTTGAATGTAAGCCCAACCAGTAGCGCCTGAATTTTCTTGTCCAGGAGCTTTCAATCTCTCTGATCCGCCATTTCCAGTAAGTTTATAGAGGCCTGTACCCACAAAATCAGAGGCCAAACCTTTTACATCATTTTCGGAAAAGGAGTCGAATAGTGACCCCGTGCCTACATAAAAGGTTCCATCACTGGCTTGAGCGATAGAAGACACTGTTGCAATTTTAAAATCTGAATCATAAGGTTGCCATGAAATTGCACCGTCAAAGGATTCCCACAATCCTCCACTGACTCCACCAGCAATGATGTGATTGGTGTCTCTAAAATCAATAGCTATTGCACGCGTTCTTCCGCCAACGTTATCAGGTCCTTTAAATCTCCAACTTATGGCTTGACTTTTGTCGTTTCTTTTCATACTTTTTAGTGCCCTTTCGGCAGCTTGCATATCCTTAACTTCTACCTTACCTGTTGTTGGGTTGCTTCGAATCATGTTCATGTATTCAAAGTATCCTTTGGCTTCATATTTCTTGCTCGAGAAATAAGATTCTTTAGGAACATAAGTTGACTTTGATTCAGTTTTTGAGGAGGAAATCAGTATTCCTCCAGCAATCAAGCCAATAGAAGTAAGAGAAAAAAGAGTAAACTTTCTGATATTCATAGCAATGTATTTATGCGTTTCAACTACAGTTATGGGGCAGCAATTTACGAATAAAAACAAATAATCCTTAAACGATTAAATTTTTGTTAAGCCTGTGTTATTGACAACTTCCAGTTGAAAATTGTTGCCTGAGATTTACACTTTTCTTGAACCAAAAAGCATCGAGATGTATAAATTAGGATAAATGGCTCGATTCGTAGTGAATGCCATAATGGGCACTTCTCTTGCAAAAACATCCAATTTAGCGCCTACCTCAATAGATCTTAGTTGATCTCTAGAACTTGCGAAATCAAAATGAAATCCAAATTTCATAAATCCGCCAGGAAAGAAATTAATTTCATCTATCCCATTTAGAAATGAGGCCTTACTGTATATATTTTCAGAACTGTGAATGTCGGGATCGTATTTCCGCTTAACTATATTGGTCCCAAAGGAATTGGGTTCTCTTTCTGTAATATTCAAGTAAATCGGTTTTGTAAGGCCAAGGGACGCCCCAAAATGAGAAATAAAGGTTACTGATACCCCTCTAATCGATTGCTTAGGAATGAATACTTTATGAAACCCTATGCTTGGACGAAAAGTATAAAATTGATTCAATTTACCTAAAACGTACCCTCTTGTATTGTCCTCAAATGGATTAATGCTTTTAATTTCCTGTGGATGACGGATATTTGCAACCTCAAGCTCATAAACTCTCTTGGTAAATCCTGAGGTAAATTTTGCGTATCGATACACTGCACTAAATCCATTGGTATGGATACCTATTCCTCCTGAATTCTCTTCAGAGTAGATCGTTGTTTTCTCTTCAAAAATGGTTTCTTGCCCAAACATTAACGCATTGGCAAGAAGGTTAAAGAGAACAAGCAAAAAAGTTGATTTACCCATAATCACAAAGATAATCAATTGATGGATTTACAAAACGAAAAAGGGCCTTAATGTTCTGTAAGAACTTGATGTAAATCTTTGACACTTATTGCCAAATGAGATGATTTGTATACAGATTTACCAGATTCTAAGGCAATCAATTGTGGTGATTGATGCTGAATATTTAGTTGTGTTTCAACTTGATTACTCAACTCTCTAAATCTCAATAAATCAAGAAAATAAACTTCTTTTTCATTAAAATATTTTGCCCAATCTGATTCAAGTCTATTCTTTGCTAAACTGCTTATGGCACATCGTGTCGAATGCTTGAAAATAAAAACGGTTTTGTTATAGGATTCTTTAGTGACAATTTTATTATTGAATATCCGTTTTAACACCTAAGTTTTCATTATTGATGCAACTATCAGCCTGTCAAATAGTTTCTCACCAAAATATCTTCGATTGAGCTTGTAAACAAATTCATTTAGATATAATTGAAGAT
>Ga0316208_1000774_pt1 | contig 35217 bp, 34 predicted proteins | sample 3monopyrite_MG_FD_204944 | JGI IMG/M metagenome (GOLD analysis project Ga0316208, IMG submission 204944) | Microbial mat bacterial communities from mineral coupon in-situ incubated in ocean water Damariscotta River, Maine, United States -... | ecosystem: Environmental > Aquatic > Marine >...
CAGCCTCTTCGGTATCTCTAACAATAATAAAACCTGAAACACCTTTGGATACATGCTCATCTGTTTTATTTAAAAGATGTGGATGATACCAATAAGTACTCGCTTTATCTTTAACTTCAAATTGTGGGTTCCATGTTTGTCCAGCGTCAATAACGGTATGTGGACCTCCATCGCTTGAAGCAGGCACATGCATTCCATGCCAATGTATGGTTGTGTCTTCTCCTAAATTATTAGTGATATTTATATTCATATTATCACCATTATTCATGATTAAGGTAGGTCCCAAAACAGGACCATTTACACCCATTGTAGAAGTGTCTTGTCCAGTAAAAAACTGAAATGTGCTATTTTGAAGTGTTAAATTGACATTTGTAGATTCAATAGTCCCAGGAATAATAATTGGATTCTGGGACAACATACCAAAAGAAGTAAGGCTCAAAACGTAGGTTAGTAGTTGTGATTTCATAGGCAAAAAAAGGTATTATTATAGAGGACTATTTTATCTTCTATTACGAATTTAAATGATAACATATTATTATCAATCATAAATTAGATTAACTGTATGTTTTACTTGTTTATTTGCATAAAGAGCTTGTACTTACCTAAACGATTGAGTTGTAATTGTAAAAAACCTTGAAACAAAAAATACTCGAGAAAGATTCAAAGAGTTCCTCAATAGACTTGTAATGAGCAGACTTTGTGCTTTCCAATCAAGTGGCCTTATTCATTCTTGCAATTATTGTAAAATTTAATTATATCAAAACAGCTCTAAAAGGGTTTTTATGTGCCTTTGTATTTTTTTCTATACTGTAAATACATTATCTATATAGAATAAACCTGTTGCAAATATTTTTTTACAAATGTTGTTCGGTATTTAATTGGTCACTTATTTTGCTTATTTAGTTTTGTCTTATCTATTAAGAACAGAACATTTATTTTATTGATAATCACAATTTTTTTATTAAAATTTAGGGTGTCTTTTTTGATACCTTTTTTGAGTAGAAATTGATCTTTTTTAGAAATCTAAATTTTGAAGAAAATATGTAAACCCTTAATTTACAGCATAAAAAAAGAGTAACCATTTCTGATTACTCTTACTCTTACTTCGTAGCGGGAACTGGACTCGAACCAGTGACCTTCGGGTTATGAGCTTAGTCCTGCTGTATATCAATTTAACTTAAAAACACTTAAAATCAATGGTTTATGAATTATAAATATTATTTTAAGTCAATTATATACAATTAAAATCAAATTATTCTGTACTTATTCTGTACTAGTTTTTTGTATCTTTATCGTTCAAAAATAGTAAGTTATGGCTAATATTAAGATTGTTCTTCGCAAAAATATGATGAAAAAGGATGGAACAATTCCTTTAGCTTTAAGAATAAGTGCAAACTACAAAACCAATTACAAGTGGCTTGGACAATACATTCTTGAAAAGGATTGGGACAAAGTTGGTGGTCAAGCAAAAAGAAGCCATCCAAACTATAAGATGCTGAATAATTTTTTGCTCAAAAAATTAACCGAAGCCAATGATGTTTATTTAAGCAATAAAGATGATAACATTACCGCCAAACAGGTCAAACAAAAATTAAAAGGTCCGGGTGGTTCTAAATCTTTTTTTGCTGTTGCTGCACAACGAATAGAAACAAAATATGACCGTAAAGTTTATTCGGTAGCTAAATCGGAACTTTCTATTCTATATAACATCGAAGAGTTTTTAAACCTAAAAACTTCGCTCCCTAAGAAAGATATAATTGATGGAATTGTCCGAAGAAGGAAAAACAGAGTTAGTAAGGCCAGAAAGTCTGAATATCTATTTAGTGACGGAATCAAGCATTTTAGAAAGAAGAAAGACTTGAAATTTCAGGACATTAATCAAGCTTTTTTGGAAAGGTATAAGACCTTCTGTTCAGCTTATTTGAATCAGAAAACCCGAACGATTTCAAACCAATTGATTTTTATTAGGACACTTTTTAACGTCGCTATTAAAGATGGGGTGGTATCTGCAAAGTATTATCCTTTTGCAGGCGATAAGGAAAAAATTAGATTGGGCACAAGTAATAAGATAGGTCTCACTATTGAAGAAGTTGAAAAAATTGAATCCTTGAAACTAGAGCCCTATTCTTCAATTTGGCATACGCACAATGTTTGGTTGATTTCCTTTTATTTTGCTGGTATTCGTATTTCGGATGTTGTGAAGTTACGATGGTCAGATTTTAAAGATGATAGATTGTATTACGTTATGAACAAGAATGAAAAGCCTTTGAGTCTCAAAATACCTGAGAAAGGGAAAGCTATTTTAGAATTTTATAAAAAGACCAAAAAAGAAAATTGTGGATATATCTTTCCTTTTTTGAAAGACGTTCGGCCAAATGATGATGAAGATTTTTTCACAAAAACGAGAAATGCTACTAAACTCTTTAATAAGTATTTGAATAGAATTGCTACCCAATGCGGTATTGAAAAGAGCTTGTCTAATCATATTGCGCGTCATACCTTCGGAAATATTGCAGGGGATAAAATTCATCCGTTAATGTTACAAAAATTGTATAGGCACAGCGATTTGAAAACGACTTTAAATTATCAAGCAAATTTTATCCACAAAGATGCAGATGATGCATTAGATAGTGTAATCAATTTCTAGATTATTGACTACAAACTATTTACATCTTGAATTAACGCTTTAATAGTTCATCTTAGTTTTTAGACCTGCTAAAATTATTTGGTTGGTATTAAGTATTAAACAGGAGGATTTTTGAAAAATGAAATGAATAATTCAGTTTAGAAAACACAGTTTATAATGAAAAGTATATACCATCATAAATAGAGGTTGAACTCAATGAATTTAAGGAAGAAAAACATGGTTAATGAAAAATCCCGTGACCAACTATTTACATGAATCTAAGGAACTAAAATAATATAAATTTGACGCCCTTTAAAACTATATGATAAACATTTTAAATCAGCGACAAAAGGATGTGATTTGATTAATTAAGTTGTAGTGAAGAAATGATTAAGTCTTTTATCCGTCTTTACTTCTTTAAAAATCTGATTGGTGTTTTTACTTTTAAGTCCACCAAGCTGTTTAATCCATTTACCTGTTTTTATATAAGTAAGATGTTTAAGTATATCTTGACTTACCGTTACTTCCCCAGTATAGAGGCATGTTTTATAACCATGTTCTTGCGCATATTTCAACATTTCAATTAATTCATTTTCGTGCCATTCACCACCCATAAAAAGCACACATGTGGCAATACCAAAATATCTATAAAGAATATCTTTATAAGCCTCGAACTCTATTTTTGACCCACTTCCCTCTTTCCATAAAAAGGGGGAATTACAACCTTCACATCGCAATGGGCAACCGGATATGGTAAAACGTAAGCTTATCTCTTCGGGCACTTCCTGAAGGACAACATGAAAATCATAACAGTACATAATACTTAGCAGATTTAGATTGTTCTAGATGATCTAAAAGTCATAATAGCTTTCAATTATCAATATATAAAGTCAACAGTTGGTATAAAAAATATTATCTCGCCTACTTTCCATACGATACATTCTTGCGTTCTTACCTTCTTGGTTTTATCACAATTTATCTATTTAGAAATGAAGAATACATCCAAACTAATTTTTCCTGTTCCCTAATATAATCACTCATAAGTGCACTTGTACCCTCGTCATCAGCATCTGAAGATATGGTAAGCAATTCTCGCTGAAGTATTATCATGGTTTGAAAAGAAACCAAAATATCTTCAACTGCTTTTATTCCGTTACTCACTTGTGCACTTTCTTTTATTTTTGATGTACTGCGGTAATCTGTATAGTTATGTTTTGGTGTGTGTCCTAATGTTAAAATTCGTTCTGCAACTTCGTCTATTTTCAGAAGTAAATCATTGTATAATTCTTCAAATTTTAAATGTAGTTCGAAGAATTTCTCGCCTTTAATATTCCAATGATAGCCACGAGTATTTTGGTAAAAAATTGAATAGTTTGCTAAAAGTTCATTTAATTTTGCAGATAGTTCTTTCGCTTTGTCATTGTTAAGGCCAATTGCGTTTTTATTCTCCATTTTTATGTTTTTAATTTATTTACAACAAAGTTACGATTCTATTTTACTGTATTCTGTAACATTGATTACTCAAGGTTTGTTCGATTGAAAAACTATCTACTGATTTTTAAATGATATATTTTTAGGGCTTACAGATAACAAATGGTTAATAAACCTTGAAATCTTAAAATACCTAGTTGATAATCAAAGACAATAAACAGAAGGAAAGCTAAGAGTTTAAAGGACGAACGACAAATTCATTTTTATCAGATTTGATCAAAGGATTAATTTTTTCTTGTATATCATGTTTTAACTCTTGTAGCAGGTTCATTTTTCTAAAATGATTGTGAACAGCTAAACCAACAGTTCTAACAGGAATAGGCTCCTTAAAATTTATCAAGTTTTTTCTATCTCTAGGTAAAAAGTTTAAACAGGACAAAGAGGGCAAAAGTGTTATACCATTGTTCATTTTTACAAAGCGTTTTAAACTCTCAATAGACCCAGCCTTAAAATCAAAATTTACGTTCTCTTTTACTTCACATGTTTGTCCATTACAAATAGTATCAACTTGGGTATTTAAGCAGTGCCCCTCTTCTAATAGCCAAAATTTATTAAAATCTATATCTTCAAGTGTTACTTCTTTTTTTTGTGGATTTTCGGTGCAATCATAGAGCACAAAAGGCTCGTTGTACAAAGGAATTTCTTTTAGATTTTTGTTCCCGATTGGTATGGCTAAAATACCAATGTCCAATTCTCTTTTTTCTAATAAATCTAATATGGTTTCGGTCGTCATCTCACTAACCGTAAAATTCATATTAGGATATTTTTTTACAAAATTATTTAAAAATTCAGGCAATAAATATGGTGCAATGGTAGGAATTACCCCAATTTCAAGATTACCGACAAGCTCTCCTTTTATGCTTTGCGCTATATCTTTAAGATTAGAAATTTCTTTATTTATCACTTTTAATTGGGCAATGATTTCCTCTCCCTCTTTAGTAATAGTAACCGGTTTGGTTTTTCTGTCAAAAATATTAATATCAATTTCTTCTTCAAATCTTCCGATCATTGTGCTTAACGTAGATTGTGAAATAAAGCACTTTTCGGCAGCCAAACTAAAATTCTTTAATTCGGCTACCGCTAAAATATATTCGTATTGGCGAGTATTCATCTGTTTTGTAGATAATGTTATCTAAACTATAGTTTTTATAAATCAAAAGTATGGATTAGTTTTACAGCTACCTAATAATAAATACATAAAGTAATGGAACATAAACATTCAACACAAGGAAAATGCCCAGTTATGCATGGCGGTAATACCACTATCGAGAAATCGGAAATGGATTGGTGGCCGAATTCATTGAATTTTGATATTTTACATCAACACGACACTAAAACAAATCCATTAAAAAGTGATTTTAGCTATCGTGAGGAGCTAAAAAAATTAGATGTAGAAGCACTAAAAAAAGACGTAAATAACCTATTGACTGATAGTCAAGAATGGTGGCCAGCAGACTGGGGACATTATGGAGGATTGATGATACGTATGGCATGGCATTCAGCAGGGACTTACAGAGTAACCGATGGTCGTGGCGGGGGCGGTACGGCCAATCAACGTTTTGCCCCTCTTAATTCTTGGCCAGACAACGTGAGTTTGGACAAGGCTAGACGTTTGCTTTGGCCAATTAAAAAAAAATATGGCAATAAATTGAGTTGGGCAGATTTAATTATTCTGGCCGGAACAATAGCATACGAGAATATGGGATTGAAGACCTTTGGCTTTGCTTTTGGTCGTGAAGATATTTGGCATCCTGAAAAGGATATTTATTGGGGAGCAGAAAAAGAGTGGCTGGCACCAAGCGATGAGCGTTATGGTAATGTAGATGATGCATCAACAATGGAAAATCCATTAGCTGCCGTTCAAATGGGATTGATTTATGTGAATCCGGAAGGAGTAAATGGAAAGCCAGATCCTCTCAAAACTGGTGCACATATTCGTGAAACTTTTAAGAGGATGGCGATGAATGATGAAGAAACTGTTGCTTTGACCGCGGGCGGACATACCGTAGGGAAAAATCATGGTAATGGAGATGCAAGTATTTTAGGTCTTGCACCAGAAGGCGGTGGGGTAGAGCAACAGGGGTTTGGTTGGTCAAACCCTACTGGATCAGGGAAAGGACGCGATACGGTAACGAGTGGAATTGAAGGAGCTTGGACCACCCATCCTACGAAATGGGATAATGGGTATTTTGAAATGTTATTTAATCACGATTGGGGGTTACAGAAAAGCCCTGCGGGTGCATGGCAATGGGAGCCTAAAAGTATAGAAGAAAAGGATAAACCTGTAGATGTAGAGGATTTTTCTATACGCCTGAACCCTGTGATGACCGATGCGGATATGGCAATGAAAGTTGATCCGATATATAAAGAAATTTCCTTGAAATTTAAGAGTGATTTTGATGGGTTTTCCGAGGCTTTTGCCCGTGCTTGGTTTAAATTAACACACCGTGACATGGGACCTAAAGATCGCTATTTTGGACCTGATGTACCAAAAGAAGATTTAATTTGGCAAGACCCAGTTCCTCAAGGGAGCAAAGATTATAATGTAGATGTCATCAAAGAAAAGATTAAGAATTCAGGGCTTAGTGCTTCTGATATGATTACAACTGCATGGGATAGTGCAAGGACCTTTAGAGGTTCAGATTTAAGAGGTGGCGCAAATGGTGCTAGAATACGTTTAGCCCCACAAAAAGATTGGGAAGGAAACGAGCCGGAAAGGTTGTCGAAGGTATTATCGATTTTAGAGCCAATCGCAGAAGAATCTGGAATAAGCATTGCGGATACCATAGTGTTGGCAGGTAATTTGGGCGTAGAACAGGCAGCACAAAAGGCAGGAATGGAAATTACAGTTCCATTTGCTCCTGGACGTGGAGATGCTACAATTGAAATGACCGATATAGAATCATTCGAGCCTTTGGAACCTTTAGCCGATGGTTTTAGAAATTGGTTAAAAAAGGATTATGTGGTCAGTCCAGAAGAATTAATGCTAGATCGAACTCAATTAATGGGATTAACAGCAGTAGAAATGACCGTTTTAGTTGGAGGTATGCGTGTTATGGGAACGAATTATGGTCAAACAGGGCATGGTGTCTTTACTGATAAGATTGGATCATTAACCAACGACTTTTTCGTAAACCTTACGGATATGGGATATGCATGGGAGCCTAGAGAAAATGGAACCTATTATATACGTTCTAAGAAAACAGGAGAAACAAAATTTACCGCCACTAGGATGGACCTGGTATTTGGTTCAAACTCAATTTTACGTTCTTATGCTGAATTTTATGCACAAGACGATAATAAGGAAAGATTTATAAAGGATTTTGTAAATGCTTGGGTAAAAGTTATGAATGCAGATAGATTCGATTTAGCTTAATAACTAATACGGAACGGATAACTATTTCCAAAACCATGTAATCGGAAATAATCCTTGGACTGGTCTGAAAGGTTCGAGAACTAGTGAGGATAGAATTTAAAAAACAATAAAAATAAACAAATAATGAAACAAAGAATATTAGTAGCATTACTTCTTGCAATTGGACTTGTAGGATATGCGCAGAACAAAACAATGACAACGAATAATGGAGCCCCTGTTGGAGATAACCAAAACTCGAAAACTGTTGGGGAGTATGGACCAGTATTACTGGAGGATATCCATTTGATTGAAAAACTAGCAACTTTTGATAGAGAACGAATACCTGAAAGGGTGGTGCACGCAAGAGGGGCAGGTGCAATAGGCCATTTTGAAGCGACCAAGGATATGTCCGAATATACAAGGGCTGTTCTTTTTTCTGAGGTTGGCAAAAAGACTGACCTTACAGTTCGCTTTTCAAGGGTAATCCACGGTAAAGGTTCCCCAGAAACTGCCCGCGACCCAAGAGGTTTTGCAGTAAAGTTCTACACCGAAGAGGGTAATTATGATATAGTAGGAAACAATCTACCTGTTTTCTTCATCAGAGATGCCATAAAATTTCCAGATATGGTACATTCTTTAAAACCTTCTCCTGTAACCAATAAGCAAGACCCGAATAGATATTTTGACTTCTTTTCTAATATACCCGAGGCTACTCATATGATTACACGTTTATGGACAGATTTGGGTACACCTAAAGGCTACCAGTTTATGAATGGTAGTAGCGTTCATGGCTTTAAATGGATAAATGCAGAAGGTAAGGTAACTTACGTAAAATATACTTGGGTAAGTAAACAAGGTGAGATAAATATGGATGCCGCAGAGGTTACCAAGCAGCAAAGTATGGATTGGCAGCATGCCACAGTAAGCCTTAGAAAGGATATTGCCGATGGGAAATTCCCACAATGGGACTTGTATGTACAGATGATAAAACCTGAGGACATTCATTCCTTTGATTTTTGGCCTTTGGACGCCACTAAAGATTGGCCGGAAAAATTAATTCCAAAACAAAAAATAGGCACCATGACCTTAAACCAGAATCCTGTAAATTATTTTGAACAGGTTGAAAGTGTTGCCTTTTCGCCGGGTGCATTGATTCCAGGAGTAGAGCCATCAGAGGATAAACTCTTGCAGGGAAGATTATTTTCATATTTTGATACGCAGCGACATAGATTGGGTCCAAATTTTCAGCAGTTAGAAATCAATAAACCTAATACGCCACCGATTAATTACAATTCAGATGCTTCAGCAAGTTTTGGAAATAAGAGGTTTGTTAATCCTGATGTGAACTATCAGCCAAGTAACAAGACCGAAGTTTCAGAAAACACCGAATTTAAACAATCAGAAACCAAGCTGAATAATGTAACAATCACGCAAAAGAAGATTTCAAAAACAAATGATTTTGCACAAGCAGGTGATTTTTATCGTTCTTTAACGAAAGGCGAACAGGACAATTTGATTAAAAATTTAAGTGGAGACCTTGGACAAGTAACAGATAAAGATATTCAGAAGACAATGATTGCCTATTTCTATAGAGCAGATAGGGATTACGGTATGCAAGTAGCCAAAGCGCTGGGTTATTCTGATAAAGATTTTATGAAAGGGAAATAATTGCTTAAAACTTCCAAACAATAAGTTTTTATTATTGGTTAGTTAAGGGGACTACTATTAATTAGTGGTTCCCTTTTTTTAAGTAATTACCTCATTATATTCTTAAATTAAATTATCTGCACCAAAGTAAATCACCGCTTCTTAAAATCCTAATTCAGGTTATCAATTAAATAAATTTTTAAACTTAAATATAATGAACAACGCAATTAAATACTCAATATTTCTATTGGCAATGATAGGCGCAAGTGCCTGTAATGATGCAAAACCACCTAAATTAAATCCTAACAAAACAGTTGAACCAGTAGAGGGGCTTGTTGAAAAGGTTTTGACAAAAGAGCAACAAGACGCCCTTACGCCTGAAGAGGTTATAAGTACTCTTAAGAACGGTAATGGTCGTTTTATGAATAACGAACTTACGGCAAGAAACCATTCAAAACAGGTAAGGAACAGTACCTTGTCTCAATACCCAAAAGCTATAATCCTGTCCTGTGTAGACAGTAGGGTTCCTGTAGAGGATGTTTTTGATAGGGGAATAGGCGATTTATTTGTAGCCAGGGTAGCAGGTAATTTTGTGAACGAAGACATATTGGGAAGTATGGAGTTTGCCTGTAAAGTTTCTGGATCCAAACTTATTTTGGTGCTGGGTCACGAGCATTGCGGAGCGGTAAAAGCGGCTATTGATGATGTGAAACTTGGCAATATTACACCTATGCTTCAAAAAATAAGACCAGCGGTAGAAAGTGTAGCGTATGAAGGAGAAAGAAATTCAAAAAATCTGGAATTTGTAACTATGGTGGCTAAAAACAACATAAAACATACTATCGACCAAATTAGATTGAACAGTCCTATTTTAAAAGAAATGGAAGACAATGGAGAAATAAGAATTGTCGGGGCCAAATATGATATGGATAATGGTCAGGTAAATTGGTTGAAATAAAATTTAATAGTATTCCAACGATACAAAAAATGAACATTTTAATAAAAACAAAGAAATTATGAAAAAGTATATAATAATAGTAGTGATGGTTCTGAACACTATGCCATTAATAGCGCAAGATGCTATGAACATTTTTGAAGCAAGTCGAACCGGTGATTTAGAAAGAATTATAGAACTATCCAATACTGATAAAAACCTTTTAGACTCTGCTGACTATAAGGGTTTTACTCCATTGATCCTTGCCTGTTACAACAACAATATAGACATTGTATCATTTTTATTGGAGCATGAGGTGTCAATTGATAATGGGGATAACTCAGGAAATACAGCTTTAATGGGAGTATCGTTTAAAGGGTATTTGGGTATTGCAAAACGATTACTTAAGTCTGGAGCTGATCCAAATTTGAGAAATTACAACGGGGCTACTGCTTTAATCTACGCCAGTACATTCGGACACAAAGAAATTGTAGAAATTTTACTGACCTCTGGAGCTGATAGATCGCTAAAAGATAATAGAGAGAAAACTGCATTAGATCATGCAACCATGCAAGAAAATCAAGAAATAATCGACTTGTTAAAAAAAGAATTTTAAAAAACTGTTTTCTCTGCTATAATTGAAAAAGTACATAAACATATTAAATAAACTAAGTGCCACCCTAGATTTTTTAGAATCTGGAAATGATGACATTTTAATAGTAGCTGAAGAAGGCATAAGGTTGGCTAAAGATGTCTTGATGAAAATTCGGAAAGATGTAATTTCAAGTAAATTTGACTCAGAATTAGATGAAATTCATTTCTTTAAACAGATTAAGCCTCAAATATCGAGTAAACTTATTTATTATATTAAACTTTTTACCATTGAAAGTAAACGGCCAAGAGGCAGTAACAAATCTCAGGTAAAATATTTTAATATGCATATTGATAGGTTACAGAACTATTTCAATGAAAATCTTGATTTTTATCATTATTACCGAAGGGGCTCAAGCTTTCTCGATAAACAGTATTTCATTAGGGGTAAAGCCGATTTCCGCTTATTTCCAGATAATTTTCACTGTTTAACTGATGATGAATTTTCTACCAGTCATGATAGTACAGTCGCTACTATAATAGCATATGACCTGCTTATAGTCTATCTAAAAAGAGAAATTGATAGACTAGAAAGCAATAATGTCAATAGTGTTGATTTAGCAGCTATGCAAAAGCGAACTAACATTACATGGACTAGCCAAAAGGTTAATCTAATTGAGCTTATTTACGCATTGCATAGCACAGATGTTATTAATAACGGAACAGTTGACATTAAGGATATTGCTCGGGTAGTAGAACGTATATTTAAAATAGATTTAGGAGATTACTACCGGGCATTTTTAGAGATAAGGATGCGGAAAAAAGGAAGAACCAAATTTCTGGATTCACTTAAAGAAAATCTAGAAAAACGGATGGAAGATATTGATGAGTAAAACACCCAAGTTATCCCAACTTGGGTGTTTCAATTTATAGGTATTCCTAATTTTTTTTAATAGTCTTTGGTATTATGTTTATATAATGTTTTTATTAAAACATTACAATACAACTCATTGATTATGAATTGGTAAAAGCACCCAAGATGATTCATCTTGTGAATAAAGTAGGTTAAAACTTACCAAATTTGTAGAACAAAAGTCAAATCAGGTTATAAGCTATCATATAATATTAAAATAGTATGGTAGTTCATTTCCACAAAACGTTCTTCCATGCCGACATCCATCATTACAACAGACGACCTTCGAGAATTTAAATTAGAATTGCTCGATGACATTAAAAGCCTTTTGGCAAAACAAGCTACTGGAAAACTGAAGAAATATCTCAAATCTTCCGAGGTTATGGATTTACTTCAGGTAAGCCCTGGCACATTGCAGAACCTTCGTATCAATGGCACATTACCTTACACCAAAGTGGGTGGTATTATTTACTATGATGCCGAGGAAATACAAACCATAATGACCGCCAACCGTGTGCAACACGGTCTTAATTCTTAGGCGATGAATTATATAAAACTACTCAACGCAGCTTTTGAGAAGTTCTTTTTTGATGACCGGCTCAATCCTACGCACATCAGTTTGTATATGGCACTATTTCAAGAATGGAACAGTAGTCGATTTGCGGATGAATTCTATGTGAACCGCCGGGATTTAATGCGCTGTTCTAAAATAGGCTCAAAATCCACATACCATAGGTGTGTAACCGATTTAGATTCTTGGGACTACCTATCCTACTTTCCTTCTAACAATCCCTACAAAGGAAGCAAAATTAAGATGGCCATTATCGGGACAAGTGATGAACCAGATATGGGACGGTACAATCCCACATTAGAACAGCTTGCGGAACACTACCGTCCCAATGGTGTACCGCTTGTGGGACAGCACCATCCCATAAACGGACAAGCTGTGGACTCGCACCGTCCCATAGGTGGACAAGCATTGGTATCTACTATAAACAATACCAAACAAGTAAACAATATAAAACAACCAAAGGGCTGGCAGGCCGTTATTGATTTTTTTATTGAAAAAGGTTTTAATGCTGATGAAGGAAAAAAATTCTTTGCCCATTACGAAACTCGTAATTGGCAAACTAGCGACGGAAAAGCGATTAGAGATTGGCGCGCCGTAGCCACAAATTGGATGGATAGAGCTGAACTTTTCGCTGAGGAAAACAAACCAAACTTTAAAGAGGCGTCCCAAATCAAGGACAACTTGCGAACCACTAAAAACAAAGACTATGGACAACCCCTCTAAAATTACCGAAGGTGGCGTGGAATATTCGCTAGGAAAATTTGATGGCAAAAGTGTTCTCTACGATTTTGATAAAATCTTGATTTACTTGAATGCCAAAGGCGGACAATTATTCGGAAAAAATTTCAGAATCTACGATGAAGACATCACAATCATCCGAAAGCTCTGTCACTACTTTATCAAGGATAAGGACAATTGTGAAAAGTATGAAATAGATATTGACAAGGGTATTTTGCTTTCTGGACCAGTAGGCTGCGGAAAAACAAGTTTAATGAAATTATTGCGACATATCGTACCGCTGCAACGCCCTTATGAAATGATTCCGTGCAGGAATGTCGCCTTTAGTTTTAACCACCTGGGCTTTAAAACCATTGAGGATTACGGCAATACTAAATTCTACTGCTTTGATGATTTGGGTATAGAACCTGCGGGACGGTTTTATGGTAAAGACTTGAACGTAATGGGCGAAGTATTACTTTCCCGATACGAACTTTACCTTGAAACCAAACACAAAGTCAAAACCCACGCTACTACGAACCTAAATGCCGAAGAACTGGAAGAACGCTATGGAAATCGCGTTCGTAGCAGAATGCGAGAACTATTTAATTTGATTGCTTTTGATAAGGGTGCTGGGGATAAGAGGAAGTAAGATATTTTACTTGCTCAATTTCAGAATGCGAAACGCTCCTTGAACCACCAAAATAAAAACGATTGTTTCTACAATTAAATCTGGCTTATTGGAATTTAACCAGTTTACTAAAACTCCTGCGGTAATCACTCCCAAATTGATAACTACATCATTTGAAGTAAAAATCATACTCGCTTTCATATGTGCCTCTTCTTTACTCTTTGATTTTTGTAAAATGTAAAGACAAATTCCATTTGCAATAAGCGCAAAAATCGAAACGATAATCATTGTTGAAAAATCGGGAAGTTTCTCGGCTCCAAAAAATCTTCTCAACACTTCCACAAATCCGATAACCGCAAGTGTTATTTGAAAATATCCGGCAAGTTTTGCAATCCGCTTTTTCTTAATCAACGTTCCGCCAACAGCAAACAAACTAATTCCATAAACAAGACTGTCCGCAAGCATATCAAGGCTATCGGCAACAAGTCCCATAGATTTTGAGATAATTCCTGTTGTCATCTCAATGATAAAAAAGGCAAAATTTATCGCCAATACAATCCAGAGTAAATTTTTTTGATTGTTGTTTTCTTCAAAATCTTTTTCGTCGGTATGTTCAGTCGAGATTTTCTTTCCACTTAAATTCAGTTCCATAATCGACTTTTCAATTAGGTCAGCCTGTCCGTCGTGAAAAACGGTCAGTTTTCTATTAGCTATGTCAAAGTCAAGATTTTTAATTTCTGAAATTCCATCCAATTTCATTCGGATTAAATTTTCTTCCGAAGGACAATCCATTTTTTGTATTGTAAATAGCGTTTTTTGCATATTAATCCTCATTTAAATAAAAGTTGCCATTATTAATAGAGAGAAAAAAGAGAACTCGAAAACTATATAGTGACAACTACTTTTGACATCTGCTTATTCTGATTTTAAAGAATAACGCAAATGTATTTAGGATTTACTGCAACTCGATTGCAAAGGTTACTTGTTGCAATTGTTGCATAAGCCTTTTACAACCATATTTGCCTGTTGGAATTTGAAGTTTTCGGGAAGTTGAATTTTAGGAATGGGAACATCAAAAAGGCAGAATGTTTTATCACACTTTGTACAATAAAAATGATAGTGCAAATCCTTTGGGTCGCAGTTACAGCCTTCGGCACAAACTGCATACTTTGTCATACCAGAACCATCTTCAATGCTGTGGATGACTTTGTTTTCCTCAAATGTTTTTAATGTTCTGAAAATGGAACTTCTGTCCGTGTATGCCAATGCGTTTTCAATATCTTTTAAAGATTGGGCTTTTTCTTGTTTCAAAAGATGACGTAAAACAACCGTCCTTACTGCGGTATTTTTAACTTTTTTAATATTTAGGATTTCTTCGGGTTGCATTGTCCCAATGTATCATTTTTTTTGAAATTTCTTGAATAATATTTTAATCTCTAAAAAAGTTTCTATCAAGACATTCTTTATACTCTTTATCACTTCAGTAAACATATCTTTCATAATTGTATTTTTTTAATTTATAAACTATTTAAAATAGACAAGGCAAGGGCGAAAACACTTTCTTGTCGTTTAAGATATTTGGCTTCATCTCGATTTGACAAAAACCCAAGTTCTATGAGAACCGCAGGACAATAACTTGTAGCCTCCCGCAATACCTGAAAGTTCCCAAACTTCACACCCCGGCTTTCAAAACCCAATTTCTTATTAAGGTCATCTTGCAATTGAAAAGCAAACCAAATAGAATATTCAGAAAACTCTGCCTGCTTTTTTGAAACATAAACCTCAATCCCTCGCGCATTTGGATTATCCGAATGATTGCAATGCAAAGACACAAACAAATCAGCTTTTAAAGTTTTTGCCAGCTTCGTTCTATCCGATAAGGAAATTAAGGTGTCTTTATACCTGGTCAAATAAATATCAAGAGGTTTATCCAATTGATTATTAAGATTTAAAATGGCGTTTGCAATATCCAATACAACCTCTTTTTCTTGGATGCCATTTATGCCTATGGCGCCAGCATCTTTTCCACCGTGTCCAACGTCAATTAAAATTCGTTTTTGAGCAGTCGTTTCTTGTCCAAAAATGACACACATTTTTAGAAGCAAAAAGACAAAACTGACGTTTTTGAGCACTTTTTTCATTTTCAGTTTTCGGGTTATCAACAATTTTCCTTCAAAAATCAATAGCATTTGATGCCAAATAATAGCAATTAAATTCAATTGACATCAAAGATTATTTTATTCACAAATTATTGAATATCAGTTATTTATGTACAAATATATGTAAATTTAAGAAAGCGAAAATGAATAAAAATTCTAAACCTTTTATTATGAAAAAATCAATCTATTTGGCAACTTTTTTGTCGCTGCTCTCAACATCACTTTTTGCTCAAATTGGGGGAATCGAAGATTCCGTTAATGATGTGGGCGATACCATCAGAACCATCTTTCCAATTTTACTTGGGGTTATATTTCTTGTTGGTTTCCTATTTAATGCCGGACATTTCTTTGGGGAAAATGCAGACCTTAAAAAAGGTATTACCCGAGTCCTTGTCTTTGTTTTAATCGCAGGTGCAGTTGTCGGCATATTTACTTATCTGATTTCTATCGTAGTATAAATGAAGAAATTTGAGCCCTATAAAAACATAAGGAAAAAGGCAGTCATTTTTGGGCTGCCAATTTCCTTGTTTGCCCTAATGATGATGTCCATACTCGCTTCGCTAATGGTTATCATCTTCTCGTTCAGTTTTGGATTAATTATAGGTGTTGCCATTTTCAACGCTGCTTTATACATCGCGCTCACGAGAATTAGCAATAATCCACAACTGTTTCAGGTGGCAAAAGTCTTCCCACAAATTATAAGTAATAAACAAAACTCTGGCTTCGATTATGAAGAAGATTAACCTTTCAGCATATCAACCCATAGCAGATATTCAAGATAATATCGTGTTTGCCAATAATGGCAACGTGGTTTTGTGCTATAAAGGGAATCTACCGGAAATCTATTCGCTTTCGTCAACTGATTTTGAAGATATGCACGGTGCTTGGTTTCAAGCCTTAAAATCATTACCAGTTGGTACAGTAGTTCATAAACAGGATATATACCTGAAGAAAACCTATACTTCTGAGCAGCTTCCGAATACAACCTTTTTAGAAAAAGCCACTTACGAGCATTTTAAAGGTCGCGGACACATAGAACATAAGTGTTACCTGTTCTTCACGTTAACCAAAAACAGAGCACTCAACAATTCAAAATATGTGAATCCGTTCCGTAACGTATCAAAAGGAATCGTACAGGAACTGGATGATAACGTGCAACGGTTCGTCAACTCGGTTAGCGATTCGGTTTCCTTCATCAATAACAGTCGTAAAATGGAATTCCTTCCGATTGATGCAAAGGAAATCCAACAAATGACCAAAGGTTATTTCAATGGCTTTAACGAAGGCTTTGATACCGATATTTTATTAGAAAAGAAAAGCGTCAATATTGGCGAAAACCATTTTGATGCCCTTGCCATCAATAGCGAACTGTGCTTTGGCGAAAGTGTACAGAGTAGCAAAACCAATGAGAAATTCACTTCTGACGATTTTGTATTTCATCAAGGGTTTATTGATGGCTTAGGGCTTACGCTTAACGAAAATCATATTGTCAATCAAATTTTGTATTTGGATGACAAACAGAAGTGGCGCAAGTTGCTCGACAAAAAGATTGAAGAACTCAACAAGAGTTCAAACTTCGGTTCGCAAAACAAAGTAGTACTTGGCAAAATTCAGCATATCCTTGACCAAATCAATGCGGATGATAATGCACGGATAATTCGTGGTCATTTAAACATTGTTTACTGGGCTCGGGAAGCCCGAGAGCTAGATAGAATCACTTCAAAGATTAAGACCGAGTTTAAGGAACTCGATATCATCCCATATTATCCAAGGGGCGAAGAACGGAAGAATTATATCCTGAATAGTTACTGCTGCTTTTCGTCCAACTTCTCTAATAACGATTTATACGTAACCGATTTAAAACACGCTTTATGCCTGTTCATCAATAATACCAACTACAAAAGCGACACTACCGGAATCATCTTTAATGACCGTGAGCATAATATTCCCGTTCTCAAAGATGTTTGGGACGAAAAGAAGAAACGAATTAAAGCTCGGAACTTTGCCATTTTTGCACCAACAGGGGAAGGGAAATCCTTTTTGGCGAATAACATTCTACGCCAGTATTTTGAAAGTGGCGTACGCTTGGTCATCATTGATTTGGGTGGTTCTTATACCAAATTTGCAAAACTTTACCCAGAAAAATATACGGTACTTCGTTATGAAAGTGGAAAGAACTTAGGCATCAATCCTTTTTATATAAGTGATACTAATGACCTAACACCTGAACGTTTGGAAGACTTATCGGTGTTTCTATTTGAATTGTTCGCTTCGGATTTAAAAGTAACCAAAGCACAATCGGTATCGGTCAAAAAGATTCTACGTCATTATTATAACAATACTTCAGAGAACCACTCTTTGGACGGTTTTTACAGCTTTATAGAAAGGAATCAAGAAAATCTTCTTGATAACCTAAAAATCCATCCCGACTACTTTAATGTTACGAGCTTCTTGCACGTAATGTCCGAATATGTCGGCGATGGTCTATACAGTTTCTTGTTTGAGGTAAGCGAAGACCAGACTTACAAAATTGAAGACAAACGATTGATTGTTTTTGAACTGGATGAAGTCAAGGACAACAAGGAAATCCTGTCCGTGATGTTAAAGCTGATTAAGTCAGCTATCCAAAGAACGATATGGAAAAACAGAGCTGAAAAAGGCATCATCCTTTTTGATGAGTTTGCCAAACAACTAAAGTTTGATAACGTATTGGAAAGTGTGGAATTCTACTACCAAGCCATTCGTAAACAGAATGGTGCGATTGGGATTATTCTTCAATCCATTAATCAACTTCCCAATAATTCAACATCAGCCAGCATACTAGAAAATACGCAAGTTGTCTATAGCCTCAACAATGAAAAAGGCTATGATGAATTAGTCAAACGACTCAATCTATCCAGCCACGATTTAAACCAATTAAAATCCATCAAAAACAATCTTTCCGGTCCACGGAAATACACCGAAATGTTCATCAAAATAGGAAAGGAAAGCAACATTTTTCGACTTGAAGTTCCAAAGGAAGTATACGCAGCCTACCTAACTGATGGACAAGAAAACGAGGAAATAATGAAGCTCTACAACGAGCATCATAATATGGAAAAAGCAATAATTCAATTCACATCTAAAACATAATATTATGAAGACAAAAATCAAAACATTCGTATTCGGGCTAATCTTCACGATTGCCATTTTATTGCCTAGCGGTGCAACCGCTCAGGGAATGCCAACTTATGATAACACAAATTTTATCAGTTTGGTAAAGCAACTTGTAGAATCAGGTAAGCAGACAGCTCAAATGATTAAGTCTGTAAAATTCCTAAAAGATGCGAAAGAGGCAATCGAGAAAGTATCAAGTGTTGTCCAACAACTTAGGGCAGTTGAAGAAATAGCAGCCAACAATCAACGCCTTATCAATGTAATGCAAAACGACTTACAGGATATTTTAAACTCGCCTTACATCAAACCCGAGGAAGTTACAAGGGTTGCGGAATCATTTGATGCCATAGTCCAAAACTCTTTGGACACAGTCGATTTTATGGGCGAAATCTTGTCCAGCGATAATCTAAAAATGTCCGATGCCGAACGCGCCGAAGTTTTAAAACAGAAAGAAAAGGAATCCAGAGAAATGGTTTCAAACATTCAAACAAAAACGAAACGCTACAAGGATATTATTTCTTTTAGAAAAATGCAGGACAAAATTAATAACCGAGAAACCAATTACTAACAATGACCGCAGCCATACTTTTAGGGATTGGACTGGAATACGTAGATGCGGTATTTCAAACCATACAGAACAGTAGTTTCTCGCAATACACCATTGCAGGAATGAAAACGCTTGCTGTATTGTTCTTTCTGGTCAATCTCCTAAAGAAATATAATGAAGGTATTGCGGATAAGGACGGCTACACTTGGGGATTGAGTCCTGGGGAATTGATGAAGAATTTTGCAATAGTTATTCTGGTCATATTCTCGACACAAGTACTTGGCTTCTTTGATAGCATCTTGGTTTCTATTGAAGCCCAATATCGTGGTACAGCACCCGCTTTATTGCCTTTACAGATGCAGGATATTCCTATCGAAGAGGAAATTAATTTTTTAGAGGCCGCTCAGGCAGCAATGGCATTATTGTACGAAGCTCTGGTTACACCACTTTACGGCTTCAAAATATTTGCATTTATCGTTAGTCTTTTCCTTTGGATTCTGGATTTGTTCATCTACCCATTATTCCTTGCAGAACGCTACTTCTTACTTGGAATAATGCAAGCCTTCTTTCCGTTGGTCATAAGTTTGGCCGTTTTTGAAAAATTCCGTTCGCTTGCCTATACCTTTTTTAAATTATACGCTGCCGTTTATATGTTGGTGCCAGCCTTCTTTTTGGTCAACGTATTTGTGAACGCACTCTATACGGAAATCAATACGAACTTCTGGACAAGCCTTTTTGGGACAGGTGTTGGCCAGGGCTTTTTTGCACCTGTGGTTCAGCTTGGGTCGGTAGGTTTCATTGTTTTTCTAAAATTCAAATTATACAAACGCGCCACATCGTTTACGCTCAGATTATTTACTGCCTAAGACAGATTAAAGATAGAACTATGAAAACACCCTATAAAAACATCTATGCCGTCCTAAAATTGAACAGATTCATCGTGTTGGCAGTTGTCATTTTTGCGATGTTATCGAGCACCCTTTCCCTATGGATGGCATTCAAGACAAATAAAGAAGCACTTAATAGTGCCTTCGCCATAAATACCGATGGCAGTATTATTCCGCTGAAGCTCGTTACGCAAAAAGAGAATTTTAAGGTTGAAGCTTTAGCGCATTTAGACCTGTTCCACAACTACTTCTATAATATCGATGCCAGCAATTATGAACGCAATCTAGAAAAGGCGCTTTGGCTCGGCAATAGTTCCGTGGACAATCTATATCGACAAAAAAAGGCGGATGGTGTCTACAACCGGTTGCTACAATATTCTTTGGTTGAAAAAGTAGTGAGTATCGATTCCAAAATAAGCGAAAACAGCGGGTCATATAGCTTTACCACAACGACCATTTTTGAAATCAATAGAGGGACTATTATCGATAGATACGAGTTGGTTTCTACTGGAAACCTGATAATGGTTGACCGGAACTTTCCAAATAATCCGCACGGATTGTTGATTACAAACTATTTCGAGAACACTTTAAAAAAAATTACAGATGAAGATAGAAAAAAATAAAATTGTCTTTGCAGCTGTATTGGCTGTGATTTTCATATTCCTGATTTCCTATTCTATGATGGTTATGGGCGATGATGAAAGCGAAAATGATAATCTAGAACAGACCTTAGTACCAGATTTGGACGAAAACCAAAAAGAGTATGATTCCAAACTGGATGCCATCAACGATTTAAAGGAAGCAAGGGAAACCAATGCACCGAGTATATACGACGAAAAGTTAATTGACTCGTTAGGGTTCTATGACCCAGACCTTCCGGAACGTGAAAAAGAACGCATTGTAGATAGTATTTATGATGCCGGTAAGATTCAATACTCTGAAAAGAAGTATCAGAACTTTGGGCAAAAGAAAGTTGCTCAAAATAATAACCGTCAAATTGATTCTACTGAACTAAAACGAGAACAAAAAATTGAAGCCAAAGAGTTAGGACTAGAACATCAACTGTTCTTTGCGGCTTCGCCGAAACCTATTGATTTTTCAACGTTAGGCAATACGGATGAAACTATTTATGTGGTCGTTGACGGCGACCAAATCGTAACTGCAAATACTAGATTAAGAATGCGGCTTACGAAATCCGCAACTGTTAACGGTAAGCTTATGCCAAAAAACACATCAGTTTTTGGGTTTATCAGTTTTCAGCCCAATCGTGCGCTTATTGAAATTGAAAATATCAAGCATCATCCAACAAAGCTCAAAGCTTTTGACTTGCAAGATGGAAGCGAGGGTATTTATGTCGAGAATAACTTTAGAGCGGAAGCAAAAAGGGAAGTATTGGATGATGTCATTGGCGATATCAATATCCCAACCGTTCCACAAGTTGGCGGACTTACACAAGTATTTCGGCGTTCCAACCGAAGGGTAAAAGTAACCGTCCTGAACAATTACAGATTAATCCTAAAAGCCGATAATCGGCAATAATAAAAAGATACTATTATGAAAACTTATATGATAATTATGATGGTTTTTTGTGCAACCCATATTATGGCGCAACAGTCGCTCGACACTATTTACGCAAACGATACCAAAAATGTAGCCCTATTTTTTCCAGAACCCATAAGACAGGGCATAACGGGCTCGGATAATTTTGTCTTTACCTACAATCGTGAAAAAGAACAGTATTTCGGATTACTTCAGGCGAAGCCTGGGAAAGAAAGTAATCTACTGGTAGTCAATAGAAATGGTGCAATTTTTTCGTATATTGTAAGATATAAAAAGCAGCTGTCAAAGCTCAATTATTTCATTCCATTATCAAATAGTATTGGTAATGAAAAACCATTAGTAACCGATTCGATTCAGGTTGTAACTTCTGAAAACAAAATAGATAACAGAACCTACTATTATCAAAAATTCTGCTCCTATCTTCTTAACAGAAACCAACGTATCGGTCGGATTAAGAAGCGAACGCAAGGCATTGGTTTGACTGTTGAAAATATTGTTTTTGATAAAGAAGAACTCTACTTCGTTGTCCGGATTGAGAATAATTCTACGATGGATTACGATTTGAATTTCTTGAACCTTTCCATCCAGACTCGACAAAAAGGGAAAAGGAAATCTTTGCAGAGTTTGTATCAAGAGCCTATTTACAAGCAGCATTTGCCTTCAAAAATTGCAGAAGGTAAAATGGTGCGGTTTGTTTACGTTATGCCCAAATTTTCATTATCAGATGACCGTAGGGCAATTTTGGAATTGAACGAGAAGGATGGCGAACGCAATATAAAACTGAATATATCGCATAGATATATCAATAACCCAAATTAATACTATTATGAAAAATTTAGTTTTTTGCTCACTCGTACTTTTATTTATTTCTTGTTCTGAAACCAAGAATATGTCTCCATCAGAAACCACTAAAATTGTGGTAGAAAGCTTTTATGCTAAAGATAATAGCACTTTAAAAAAACATACCACTTCCGACGGCTATGATAGTTTACTAATGATTCAGGGTTTAGTGCCAGACGCAGATAATGATGCAAGCGTTACCATATCAGATGAAGTTATCGAGACTGATATTGCGTGGGTCAAATACAGTTCTAACTATGATAATAAGCCTGGCATTTTTAAACTCGTTAAAGAAAATAACCAATGGAAAGTGACTAATAAAGGTCCTAGGGAAAAAGGGCCTTTTTAAGTATCTTGCTAATTCACATCTATCAATTCTAAATATTTGTTATAAAGCGCAATAAATATTTTATCAATAAGCGCTAGTAAAAAAAAGTACACAAAATAATTTTCAAATTTATACTCTTCTTTTATTAGGGTTGCCAGCGTAGGTAGATTCTGTTGATATGATGAAGTATTATGAGCTGTTCTGTTTCTGTGCCTATATAAATGATTCTGGTAGATTTCCTGAAGTAATGGATTTGAAAATAAACTTCCCTTGTCATTAGCAAAATGATTTGCATTTATACCAACTAATAGTTTTTCAAAATTAACAAACTCTCTTTGCCCCCAAATAGATAGATTAGATTTTGAAAATATGCCTGAAATCTCAGAAAAAGCTGACCTCAAAATAGCTTCTTTATCAATATTAATATCAGAGAATACAAGACCATTTTTTTTCAACTGATTTATAAGTTCTCTATAAATTTTTTGCTTTTCAGAATAACTAGAACATTCGCCCAATGGGGTCTTAGTAAACTCGTATCTATATTCATAATCAAACGTTGCTATCTCCCAACATATACATTTCATCTTTTGCTCCTGAAAACCAGTAGCTTTTAAAAATGTAGATTGCATCACATAATCGTATAATGGAAATGTTTCAATACCCTTCCCTATACCTGAACTCGCCGTAACGGCATCCTTCAAAACCTCTGTTATTGGGGAAAAAATAAAATCTGAATGTGTGTTAGTTCGCATATCTACAGTATATTTCTATAGAACTTTGAACTCTAGACCTAAGATGTCCTAAATTACTAGGCGCTCTGGTGTGTGAGGAATTTGCTTTAAAATCATTGATTTGTGCTCGGACTTCTGCCATAAGTTCCTCTTTGCGCTCTATATTTATTGAATTGTTTTCAAAAACTAAAACATAGATAAGACCAAAGAAATACATATCTAAATCTATTATCGAAGGAAATTCATTAGAAATATCTAGTTCGCTGGCAGTATTTCTTAAATTAGTTAAACGTTCTTCAAAAGCTCTTTGAGGAAATATGGTTGAGAATTTACCATACTTTCCTTCATTATCAGCTACTACATCATAAATATATTCTTCGTAATACTTTTCCATTTTAGGTTTATAACTACGTGCAATTCTTTGGGATGTTTGTTCTACGGAATATTGAGAAAGCATTGATAAATATCGAACAAAATCGATAGTTGTTACGCTACTTGTTCCCTTAATAGCATAGGATTTAATAAAGGTAGGACGAAAGAAACTTTCTAAATCTTTATCTAAATAATATAGTGAGGCTCTACTTTCTTGCGGTAATAATGTTTCTCCTTGAATATTTATATTGCGGAATACGGTTGAATAGTATTTTTGCTGGTCGTTTTGGTCTGTAATAGATGGCACCAAATATGAAAATCCTAAAAAATGGGTTTCGAAAAAAGTATTATCAAGTTCTAAATCTATCCGCTTATAATTGCCATCGATAATCTTTGAATTAATTTCTTGTTTTGTTCGCCCTTTTGAAGTTAATAAGTCAAACTTCCATTCAAAAATATTGTCCATAACTTCGTCTGGCTCTTCTTCATCATCATTGTCATTTACAAAAGTCTCTACTGTTTTTTTGAATTCGGTTTCGTCTGGGAATAAACCAAGGTAGGCTAACAAAATACTCGTTAGGCGTTGTTGGCCGTCAAGTATTAAATTTTGACTTTCATCATCATTTTTAAAAGCACCAATAGTAACTGGTGGTATAAATTGTTTCTGTTTAAATGTGTCAATTAGCTTTTCAACTTTCTTTTCGTTCCAAACAAAAAAGCGCTGATATTCTGGCAAAATTACATTCTTTTTTAGAATAAGTTCTATCCAATGTTTTAAGGAATATTCTCCATAATAAACTCTATTATCCATAAATTAATTGTCCTTTAATGTAAAGTTGTTATGTAATAATATTTGCAAAATATAACTGATATCTATTTTAATTTTCCTCAAGTTTTATTTTCCAATAGCCTCTAGTATCGCCTTGGCGTACCAAAAAACCTTTATTTTTGATAGCTGTAATATGTTTGCCAACAGCAGATTCATTTATACTTAAAGCTTCTGCTATTTCATTATAGGTTATTGAAGGATTTGTAGCAATAAGTTTAAGCACTTCTTTTTGTCTTTTAGTTAGAGCTTCGGTTGAATCAATTACACCACCTATTGCACCACCTATTACACCACCTTCTTGACCACCCTTTACACCACCTATTTGACCACCTTCTTCAACAACAGCTTCTTTAGCAATAAAAGTCATTCTTAGGAAATTATCAGAAAAACTAAAACTTTCTTTTCCGTAATGTCCCAAAATACGAGGTATACCAGAACCCAATTGCTCAACCAGTTCCAAATCCTTATAAATACGCATTAGTTCTTTGTTACGTGGGACTGAAAAACCTTCAAAAAATTCTTGCTTGCTCAATCCTTCCGGCAAACTACCTGCCGAAGTGATTTCAATTCTATCACTAAAGATTTCAAATTTTGGTGTTATCTCATTCGTGTAGTCATTATGCACAAAGGCATTGATAATGGCCTCTCGCAACGCAATGGGATTCCAAAGATTGGCTTGTTCCCTTTCTTTTGCTGTGATTTTTGTAGTGGTTCTGTTCTCTACTGCAACCTTATCTATCACTTGTTTAGTAGCCTTGACTAAACATTCGTGTCCGTACTCGTTACTTTCTATAAGGTCTGTTCGGGTTGTGCTGGAATACTTCGCCACTTTAATAGAAGTGTTGTTCTTATCTGCCAAAAGATAGCCAGCATAGTTGAAAGCGCCATCTTCGGTAAGTAGCTCCAGGTTCTTTGCGAATGCCTTACCAAGGGAATATCCCGATTCCTCATAATAAATTTTCAACTGGCCAAAGCTCAAATCCTGACGACCTGCCTTAATTTTACTGATGGAATTTCGGGTACGTTTAGCAAACAGCTCGTCTATCATTTTTTGTGGCATCGGTTCAGCAGCTGAACCCAAACGAATGAAACAACCCTTTTCGCTCATCCCGTATTTTTTGAGATGATATGGTTTTTCTGGACCGCTAGCCACAATGATTTTCAGGATATTCTTACCATCTTGTTCTTCGCTTACAATATCAAAAAGACCCAAAGCTGAAGGACGGATATTATTCTTTAACCTGTCCTTAATTTTTAACTGGTCGCCATCTGCATCTGCCAATCCGTAAGTATTTCCATCCTTATCGATGCCGATATGAATAATGCCACCTTCACGATAGTTCAAAAAAGCAATGACCTCTTTTTCAAGTCCATCGGTAAGTTCTCGTTTGTATTCTATACGGTTTGTTTCGGTCATTGTTTTTTGTTTTTTACATTCCGCTTATTAATTCTTTTGCTTTGTCTAACGTAAATGCGCCCTTAACTTCTTTCTTGTCAAAAACCATAAAATATGAAAAATCGTGTCCAGCTTGTCTTTCCCATTCATTTCCGAGCCTGCACTTTCCTTCGCTGTCAGAACCATCCAAATGGTCACCTTTCGTTTCTATCAAAATTGTTTTCCCTAATTTAGTTCTCAAAATAAAGTCAGGATAATGATTGGCTTTAAATCCGTTGATGTAAAATCCTTTCCCTCTTTCTAAATTTCTATGCCAAAACTCAATATTAGAAGAAGTTCCGATTTCCATTATTACTCTTTCCTCAAAGTTGTTCATTGTTCCTTCTTTTTCATACAATGAATTTCCGATTGAAGAACCAACATTTCCAGGAACAATTTCCTTTGCTAATTTCCAGTTTTCTTTTGCAGTTATTCGCTTTGATTTAATTAAATCCATAAATCTAGTTTCTGCATAAGCATCTGATAACTTTCTAATATGTGCCTTTATTTTGTCGGTATAACTCCATTTTCTAACTAAAATGTCACGCATTTGTTCTGCGTTCATTCCGTTTAATATTCTACCAACATAAACTTTTATTTCTTGGTCTGGAATTGGATACATATTTCCAATAATCTGCATTATTTGATGCGTTATATCGCTTATTTGGGCATCTTTTGGTTTTGCCAAAATGTATTCTGCAATTGGGTCTTTTACTTGACTTTCTTCAATTTTCACCCAATCTGGTGTATAATTATCTTTTACAGTTTCTGTTAAATCTACTTTGTATAAATCAGATGAGATTTTGTCAAAGTCAATTTTTATATCTTCATCAGAAAGTTTGAAATCTTTTAATAAAGATTCTCGGTTTAATAATTCTTGGTCTGTTCCAAAAATGTCACTTGCTGTTACTTTTAAAAAAAATTGAGGAAAATCGATTTTATCAATAATTTCTTTATTCGCTTCTTTTACTCGATAACGTTTAACTTTATCTCCCATTTCTTGAAAAATATTTTCGTCAACAGGTTGTTTTTCTTGTTCCTGTATTTGCTGTTCTAATTCCTTGTTTTGTTCTTCTGCCATTGTTTCTATTTCTATAATTACAGAAGTATCTTCAATGTCTTCTTCTTTTGCATTTGGGTCAAAAGAAATACGTCCTTTATCAATTGTTTCTTCTTCGGTTTCTTTTTGTTGTTCTGGAAATAGAAAAGAATCAACAGGATTTACAACTTCTGTTTGTTTTTCTTCTTCTGTCATTTTATCAGAAACTCTATGTTCATTTCCACTAAATCCAGATGCTTTTAAACCTTCAACAATGCTTTGTAATGTGTCATTAAATTTTGCCGAAGCTGTTAATACATAGGAAAGATTTAACTGAAAAGCTTTATGTTTTTGAACGTAAGGTTGACGAAGTACACGACCTAAAATTTGCTCAACATCTACTGCACTCGATTTGTCAGCCAAAGACGCTAAAATGTATGCAAAAGGACAATCCCAACCTTCTTTTAAAGCATTTATTGTAATTATGTAACGAACTTCACAATCTTTACTTTGTAAATCTGGAATGCTTTTAAGTTCATCAATATTCGCTGTTTTGATTTTTATTTGATTTTCGGGAATACCTAAACTCAATAATTGTTCTTTTAATTTCTCAAAAGTTGTATTGTCGTTTTTTGTTTTTGGTTGTGCTTGAAATAAAACGATTGGTCGAATGTATTTTCCACCATCTTTTTCTTGCTTTATTGCCAAGTTTTCCAATTTGCGTTGTAAATGCAAAGCATTGTTAATGACTTCTGTTTTATCGTGATTGTTGTAAACGATAACAGGAAGTTTAACCATATGTTCCTTTTTTAACTCTATTGCAGGAACAAGACTTACAATGTTGCTATTGTCTTTTGGTGTTGCTGTTAAATCTAAAATGAAAGATGGATTTAAGTTTTTAAGCATATCTACACTCAAATCACTTTCTGCATTATGACTTTCGTCAACTACCAAAACAGGATGTAAACTTCTAATAACATTAATTAATGCTGTGTCGTCAACATCATCTAAAAGATGTTTTCTATTTGCGTATTGTGGAACAAAAGATTCCAATTGTCCGTTTTCTTGATATACTTTTCTATCTTCTTTGTTTCTTGCTCTTAAACTGGCAAAACTCAAAACAAAGATGCTCAACTGTTCTTTTACTACAGTTGGATTGAAATTTGAACCTTGTAGTAAATCTTCTTTTTGGTAAATCTCAACTTTGTGGTTAAAAAGTGCGTTTAGTTTTTGGCGATAAGGATGCTCTGGACTTGATAGAGCATTTACGGTCTGTTGCAATAAATTGCTCCAAGGTACTAACCAAATAACTGCCTTTGTTTTATTTGTATCATATGCTGAAAAAATTGAATTTAATGCATTTACAGCAATAAAAGTTTTTCCACCAGCAGTTGGTACTTTTATACAAACGTGAGCTGAATTTGGAATGTTATTTTTATAAGGTTGCATTCCTGTATTATCCAATGGATTATATGGTCCAATTTTATCTTCCCAGTATTGGTTAAATGCAGTTGCTACGTTTTTATGTTCTTGAACATATTCCAAATATTCCTCAAGATTTTCTATTACTTTTTGTTGGTAGCTTTTTAATTCCATAATCTAAAATCTTGTAATGTCTCGTGGTATTTTTTTGAAAATAATGTTGTTTTTTGCCATAAAATCTTTTGGTAACAAACAATTGTCTGCATAAATAACATATTGTTCTCCTTTGGTTTTTATGAGTTCTAAAGCATCATAATCTAAAGTAGTTAGCTTATTTTTTTCGTAAATGAAGTAATAAACCGAATCGTCTTTTTTGCCTAAAAAGTAATTAACTCCTTTTGTTTTTTCAAACGGTGTTCTTGTTTCTGAAAACCAAATGTATTCTCGTATTTTTTCTGTTTCAACTTCTTCGTTTAAATTTTGATTGTCGTCAAAAAGAGATAAACCCAATACGTAAAAATCAAATGCTCCATCAGTTCCTTCAACTTTTTTACTGTCTTTTCCATAACCTTTGGTAACTCGTTTTACTCTTTCGGCAGTAATTTTATTGGCATAATCTTCCATTTCTATCAAAATGAATTTTCTGTTTCCACCATCTTGCTTATTGAGATTTAAAACTGCGTGTGCGGTTGTGCCAGAACCTGCGAAAGAATCTAAAACAATAGAATTTTTATTTGTTGATTGTTGGATTATATAAGCAACAAAATCGCTTGATTTTGGTGTTTCAAATACTTTTTTGGAAAAGATTTTCTTTAATTCTAAAGTTCCTGCTTCTGCCGAAAATTCTGAACCGTGCCAAAATGATTTTGGTTTAATTCTTTTTTCAACACCATTTTTATTTAAATAGTCTTTTTGAAAAACATCAAATTCATTTCTAGTTTTTACAATTTTGATTTCTATTTCGTCTTGTCTTTTGAGCAAAGTTTCTTTACCCCAACGCCAAGTACCATTTTCGCCATTTGAAAGTTTAGGTAGAATTTCAATTAGTTTTTCATCTTTTTCAAGACTTATAGAATTATTTTTTTTATCATAATAAATAGGATAAAATAAATTAGGTCTGTCAATTTCTCTAGCGTTACTTCCCCGTTTTCTTAAACCTAAATGCCTATATTTTCCAATCTTGTCTTCGAGCTTGTAATCTTTTGAATATTCATCTGGTAATGAAACTCCCTTTGTTTTAAAATTTCCCTTTTGATATATAATAAGATTTTCGTGTGCTGTTGCTACATATTTATCATCACTTCTGCCTTTAAAATTGTTTACGACAGCAATATTTGTGATAAAGTTTCGAATTCCAAAAATTTCATCACAAATCAATTTTAGGTTAGCTTGTTCATTATTATCAATACTTATAAAAATAGCTCCATCATCTGCTAAAAGCTTGTTTAGCAATTGTATCCTTGGATAAATCATACATAACCATTTATCGTGTCTGGTTAAGTCTTCTCCATCTTTACCAACAACTTCCCCAAGCCATTTTTTGATTTTTGGATGGTTTACATTATCATTATAAACCCAACTTTCATTTCCTGTGTTATAAGGTGGGTCAATGTAGATGCACTTTATTTTCCCTTCGTATTCTGGCAATAAACTTTTAAGAGCCTCTAAATTATCTCCGTGTATTATTTTGTTTCCGCTTTGTGTTGAATCAGTTTGTTCTCCTTTTTTAGCAGTAAAACCGTATTTGTGTTCCAAAACTCTGTATGGTACATCTTGATGATGGCTTATAACTTTGTCTTTTCCTATCCAATTGAGTGTTGGCATATTAGTATTATTTTTCTTTTTTTGGTTCTACAATAATTTCCTTTTCGTAATTCTTTAAAATGGAATTTGATTTATATAATACTTTACCACAAGGAACTTTTGTTTTTGAATCACTTAAATGATTGTCTTGGTCATCAAAAAAAATATGCGTTCCAATAGCTTCTAAAACTGGTGCTTTAGGCCACCCACCCATAAAGTAGGCTTCATCTACATATACATTCCATTTTCGAAATGTTTTAATAACTCGCATATGACTAGGCGAGTTTCTTGCCGTAACTATTGCAATTCTTAAAGGGGACAGTTCTTTTTCAATTGGTAGAAAATCTTGGATATATGATAATTTTCTCAATAAAGCCGCAAAAGGGCCATCTTTCAGAGGAACATTCTCATTTTCCTTTTCGTGTTTACGAAACTCTTCAAGACCTTTTTCTTTAAATATAATTTCAGATTCTTCTGAGAACACAACCGCATCTGCATCAAAAGCAAATTTCACTCGATCAGTTTCTGGTTTGTAATTTTCAGGCGGGTCAAATACTAAAGCTGTAGCACAGTCTGCTGTGTCGATTATTTTTTGAACATCTTTTTCGTCTTTTGAAAGAAACAAGTCAACGTTAAATGCCTTAATAAATGGTGCTAAAGGTTCACCTGCTGAAAATGCCCATCTTGAAATAGGAAGATTATAGTGTTCAATCGCTTTTAAAACACGAACTCCTGTTTCAGGACTGTTTTTTGACATAATTACCACTTCTACGATTGGGTATTGCTCGTCAACGTGTGTGTTAAGTTTTAATAAAGCTTCAACTAATGGAAACGCAGTTCCTTTTTCAAGTAACTTGTCTTCATTTGCTAATTGGAAATCTCGAAAGCCACGAATATTTTTTTCTCTAAAAATTTGCTCTTCTTCCTCTAAATTGAAGAGTGCTCTAGAAGAAACACCAACTACTAATATTTTTGAAAAGTCTACAGGCATTTATTTTTCTTTATTTGATATTATCAATTCTTTCACGTCCACATCTAAAATATTGGCAATGTCCATTAAGGTTTCCAATCTCGGTTGTCTTTTATTTTGAGCGTAAGAGTGCACCATATTGTAGCTCTTTCCCAATTGTTCAGCCAACCAGATTTGTTTTATTCCTTTTTGTTCTAAAACCTCTTTTATTCGGTTCATTTTGAATTTTTTTAATTCAGTCAACTAATGTAAAGAACATTTTTAAAATACTCACTAAATGAGTATTAAAATTATCATTTGGATTTTATGTTGGTTTTAAAGTGTAAGTCCTTCTATTTAAATATCGACTTCGCTTCCTCATAAACCCTTTCAAAATTAGCCTCCAAATCAGCCTTAGAAAACTGCTTAGTTTCCTTTGGAAATTCCCTTTGAATGTCGGCTAATTTAAACTGCACCTTCTTATCCTTTCCATCAGCATACGTTATAAACTCGCCCTGCTTTAACCGAAAGAAAACATCCGCTCTAATTTTTGGAATTTCTTTCTCTCCAGTCGTAATTCGTGTGTCAAAATCCAAGTTATGCCCACGACTAATGCTTTTTGTTGGGTCTTTGATGATTTCAAAAAAACGTTCATAGTATTTGGCGGTGTCTGGGTCATTTACCTTTCCGAAGAATTGATAGGAAAGATTACTTAAAATTGCTTTACTCGCTTTATCCCCATACATCATATCGTTTTGGATTTTGTCTTGCATCACGTAAATCGTAGAAATATTATAGCTACGTAAGGTAGCCGGAATACGGTGCATATTCAATAAACGGATTGTAGGCGCTTCTTCCATTAATAGAAATGAAGGTTCGCTATTCCGAACACTCATTTGCTTGATAATGGTGTGGATAATGGTTGCGATAACGGGCGAATACGAAGTTTCAAATTTTGGGTTGTTTACTATTGAAATGACCGCAGGATTATCTTCGCTATTGATATTCAATGGCACTTCGTCTGCGGATAATGCCATAAAAATCCGCTGTGTACTTATTCGTTTTAGCGCATTGGCCAGGGTGCTTTTCACACCTGCAGTCTGCCGTTCGGAATCCTTGCCACTAATAAAGGCATCTGCCATCGCTCGTGAAGTGGTATTCGTTTCCAGAAATTGGATAAGACTATCGGTATCTAGATATTGGTAAACGGCAATTAAATGTGGAAGTGTGCAATACTTAGGGTAATCGGTTTTCAATTTCCAAATCAATCCACCAATCAATCCTTCCGCAGCATCGTTGAAGAATTTTGTTGTTCCAGTTGCTCCTGAGTCCCGTTGCTCCAAAAGGTTTTCAATAAGCACCCTAGAAACTTCATTTACGCTTTCCTCGTTCTCTAAATAGCGTGGCGCAATTGGATTTACCCTATGGATGATTTTATCAAAGGAAATGACCTTAAACGGAATATCACTATCCTTAAAAAGGGGAAATGCCATTTCGGTGAGTTCAAAATCTTTGTAGTCGTGAATGATTCCGCAAAAGCCTTCTTTCTGGAAGTGTTTTAGAAATCCGTAAACGACACTTTCGGTTTTTCCGCTTCCGGCGGATCCGATGACGGATGCGCCACGTTTGATATTATCCAATTTGAAATTTCCTTTGGTAGTAGCAAAATTGACTTGGTATTTACTATCGCCATTTTGCGAGTTTTCAGTTTTATGCAGAAAAACGTATAGTCCTGTATTAATTAATAGTAGTGGACAAACTAGATACAACAAAATCAACGTTAATTCATTTCCAGCAACAACATAGAATACGAGAAATGACAGTATTGCGATATTCAAAAGAAACGCATACTTACTTACCCGAAACATCGCATAGAAAACAGTACTGGTAAAACCAATGATTAAAAGTGTCATTATGATATTATCTATCTGCATACCACTTAGATTCCGATGGAACTTGATTTAATTGCTATTTCTGCACCACGCCGTAACCGTTTGAAAACCCGAAGCGCGATTTGTGCCTGACTTACAGGAATACTTGGAATGAATGGCAAGCCTGTTTTTGTAATCATTTTAAACGCCAATGCCTTTTCGTTAGCTGGTAGTTTCATCAAGGCAGCAAAATAGAGATTAGGATTTTTTACAAAATCTTTTCGTGCCTTATAGGTCTCGGCAAAATTGCGTTTATATCCAAAATTTTTGTCAAACGTCTTTTCCGCTTTAGCGAAAAAGGCATCCCTATCAAAACCTCGCTTTACCTTTTTGCCGTGCATCTCTACTTCAGAAGCTTTGTGTTTACTTCCTGGGGAAAGACTGATTGAATTTGAAGCATCTTTTCTGCTCACGATAATATGAATGTGACTTTGGTTTCCATCTTTCGCCATTCCTTGAACTATTCGTTTTCCGTTTTGTTGGTGTGGTGCTTGGCGTTCCAGTTTGGCAATTTCCTTTTCCATTTTCTTGATTTTCCCTTCTGCTCGTCCTTCTTGCACATTTCGGATATCCGTTTTGAGCTGAAGTATTTTTGTGGCGAAAGGTTGGTTCTCTTTTATCTGAAAGTCCGTCCCCTTGAAAGTTCTTTGATGCTCAATTTTGGCGTAGTATTTTATGTCGTCTATCGTAATCGGTCGTCCATTGATTTCCCGATTGAAGCTGGCAACATAATCTTTCATCAGCTCACGAGTATAGGTTTTTAAATCTTGGCTACTGTTCTGAAGTTTTCGCAATTCATATTTTGATGGGCTGACCGTAATCGAATAAAACTTGGGTTCTTTCTTTTTCAATTTTGCGGTGTTTCCATCAATTTCTTTGACCACTTCTTCAGCGGAAATTTCATCGCCATATTGGTTAAAAAAATGTTCTACATCCTGTTGTTCCAACCCTTGATTTTCTTTCTCTAAATAGCCTACAAAATCCGCTGAACTTTGACTATAAGTGCCACCTAATTTTTGGGGTGTTATTGTGATGTACATAGTTCAAAAATTAGAGTTCGTTATTCCGATTTTGTTTTTCCTGAAATCTCACTTTAGGTTTTTGTTCGGCATATTTCTTTTCTACAATCAGCGGTTTTTTGGTGAGTTCTTCTGTTTCAAAAAGAGATTGAATCATCGCCACCGTAGGTTTGGTCTGTGTCTTTTCCACGTCTCGCATAATAGCAATTACGGCATTGATTCTTTTGAGAAGTTTTGCTTCGATAGTTCGCCCTGTCGGACCTAATTTTTCCTTTGGCGAAATTTCGTTATAGAAGAAAAAATCAAGCATCGTAGCCATCGCCTCGGTGTGCGATTTGAAGTAAGTGCGTGAGAAAGTCTGGAAGCGTTTTGCAGTTTCCTTTTTAAATCTAATTCCAATAAATGAGTCCATATTTCGCCGATTTGTCGCAAAATCTTCCCTAAAAATGGGCGTTCCCAACCCGTTTGTCGCAAATCGTTGATTGTCAGGAAATTAAAATATGTTCAAATCGCTGATAATCAGCTGTTTGAAAACGAAAAGGAATTCGAAACATCGCGCAGCGTGTTACCCTCTTGCTATTCCTTTTCGTCACGTGCAAGCGTGACGAAAATCCATCCAATCCGGTTAAAAAACCGATTGCCATTTTAGGAAAATAATTTTCCGATATGTTATATTTCGATGTGTACGGTTATCGGCGAAAGTTGAAAAGTGGATAACCCTACGTAAAATTGAA
>Ga0316208_1000775_pt1 | contig 35203 bp, 28 predicted proteins | sample 3monopyrite_MG_FD_204944 | JGI IMG/M metagenome (GOLD analysis project Ga0316208, IMG submission 204944) | Microbial mat bacterial communities from mineral coupon in-situ incubated in ocean water Damariscotta River, Maine, United States -... | ecosystem: Environmental > Aquatic > Marine >...
ACATGTTTCTTATGTCACGCATGTGGGATTAATGAATCAAACCGAAGGATATAACAAAATAATACAATGGGCAAGACCAAAGGGTTTTATGGATCTTCCAGGTTTAACAATGACAGGAATTTATTTAGACAGCGCTAAAGTGACTGCTCCAGAAAAGATTCGAGTTAACATTGGTATAGTATTGCCTGAGGCAGTACCAGAAGAAAAAGGAATCCATTATCTTCACTTAAATCCAGGCAAGTGTGCAGTAGGATCTTTTGAATTGTCGATGTCAGAATTTGAAAAAGCGTGGGTGTCTATGTTTGTTTGGGTAAACGAACAAGGGTATCAAGTAAGAAATTTGCCACCGTTTGAATTGTATTACAATGACTATCGAGAACATCCTGAAAATAAATCTATTGTGGATATATGCGTTCCTATTCAATAAGGAATCGAATTCCTTGGACCGTCGATAAAAGGACCAAAGCAATACCGATAACTCTATTAAGTTTGGATGCATCGGTATTTTTCTTTTTTTGCATTCCATTGCCCAATTTAGCATAGAAATAAAGGATAGCAACTTTACCCAAGAATACTCCTGCAAAGAATAAGAGGAGAACACCAATAGAGCTCATGTCCGTAAGAGGAAGAAAGTATTTTTGTGTCAGTGTAATACCTAATATCCAGAACAACAAGACAGGAGGGTTTAAGACACTCAATATAAAACCAGTAATAAATTTGGATTCAGATCCTGGTAATGCAATTTTAGGTTTTGAAAATAGGGTTAGTTTTTCTGAAAAATAAAACAAGGTGCCTACTACAAAGAATAGTATGATAAAAGCCACCTGTACCCAAGAATTCATCTCAAAAAACTGAGTAAGAACAGTGCTATAACACAGAGCCATAAATGCTAGTAATACCTCACCTACGCCAGCTCCAAAAGCAATTCGCATCCCTTTGTTCAATGAGTCTTTAGAAGTTGTTTTTATAACTGCAAGGTTTGAAGCCCCGGGAGCTGCTCCTCCTAAGGAAGCGAGTAGTAATCCTATAAAACTATATCCTAAAATCATAGCCCTTTAGTAGGGAGTCATTGTATAAGCTTACAGGACGAACTCCTTTTTAACAATTAAAAAGGGTGTAATACTTTATTTAATCCTACTTAGGGAATGAGAGGTGTAGTATATGAAATTAGTTATTTCCTTGCTTGGTGGAATCTTGTTTCTTCTTCTTTTTTCCAAAAAGTCCGCCTAATACATCTGTAACAATGTTGGTAGTTTGTTGTGTTGTATTTTGCGTATTGGTATTCGTTGAATCTGTTTGGGTTGAATTGTCACCTCCTAGTAAATCTCCTAAGATGTTGGTTCCTTTATCGATCAGATCCTGCTTTTGTTTTTCTATCAGTCGCTGGGTAAGAGTTGTTACGGCACTTTTAGTATCGATCGAAATAGCTGGATTTGTGAAACTACCCGTGAGTCCAACTGGAATAGTAACACTCATTGTCTCTGCTTCGTTAGGATCTAATTTAGCCAATAGTTTATTGACATCTCCACCTAAATACTTGGCAGGGACATCCATAGCTAATGCATAATTCATACTCTTGTCTAATGCGTGACTTCCGGTAACAGCAACCTGCACACCTTTTACATCGAAATTGAAAGGTTGAATGCGAATCTTTCCATCAGAGAAATCGAGTGCAGTACTGATATCTTGTAAACTCAAATCATCGAGGTTTAGAAATGATACTTGTTCACCAAGTTTGGAAAGCACTGGTGTGCTTTGCGGATTTACCTCGGCAGTAATGATTTGAGCTAATGCAGTTCCCGCAATGGTCTGTAAATTTGGTGTAAGATTGTTGTTCAGTTCTCCTGAAAGATTGAGCGTAGTATTCAAATTTCCGTCCAATGCTTTGGCGATTGGTGCTATGTATTTAAGCAGAGAAAGCGCTCCAAAAGATTCATCGATATCGATTTGTTTCAAATCAAGATCCATTTGAAAGGTAGGAACATTGTTTTTAGTAGAAACTGCTCCAGAAAGTCCAACGGTTCCACCAAATAGATCTGAGGTGACATTACTTAGATTGGCGGCTTCGTCCTTAATGCTAATGGTTCCTTTAGAATTTTCAAGGTTGATGTTATCATAAATAACTTTCTTGGCGGTAAAATCTAAGGTAGCATCTAAGAAGTCGGGCAATTTAATTGCTTCTTCTGAAGATTGAGTAGTTGAATTCTCTGATTGTTGAGTTTCGGTTTCGGCCCCGCTTTCAACGGTCATAAAGTCGTTTACATTAAAGGTATTCGACTGTACCGTAAAACGACCTTTTAAATCTTGCTTAGCCATGACCCAGGGAATTAGATTTTTAATATCTCCTGTAGCGCTAATATCTGTTTGACCACTGGTTGCTTCTAACTTCTGCAGTAGAATAGTGCCAGGAGACATCTCGATGTTAGCCTCTGCAATATTGATTGGATGCGTAAATGAAGCATCGCTATAGGTGAAATCTTTTAAACTTGCAGTTCCATTTGTTTTAATGGCGTCGTATTGTTCGGTATCTATGGCATTCATACTAAACAAGGTAGTTACATCGGCTTTTAAAACACCAGATAGCGGTTGTTCCAGTTCCAACGGAAATACCTGCTCAATATTGGCAAGATCTAAAGTTCCTTTGAGCGCCAAATCAACCAACATGTTTTCGGTTAAATTTTGAAGACTTCCTGTCATGTTGAAAAGTTCATCATCTATTTTAAAAGTTACTCCACCAATATTTAAGTAGGTGTCTTTTACCAGCCCCGTTTCGTTTTTTAGCTGTACATCCAGAGAGATGTTTTTTACTGTTTTAGGAAGGTTTGGATATTTAAACGAAGCGTTCGAGCTTTTTACAGAAATATCCATCATTGGAATGCGCGTTTCGTTTGCCGTTCCTTTAAGAAAACCATTAAGCGAAAAATCTCCTGTGGTAGTAACCCCATCAAGGTTTTTCACATATTTTTTAGGTATAACTGCTAGGAAGTTTTTAAAGTCAGACGAAGGAGTCGTAAAACTAATGTCCATGATCGTGCCGCTTTCCGTAGGTTGAATGAATCCGTCGAACGTTAATGGCAGTTCATTGATTTTTGCCTTATTCTCTAAAAAAGTATACTTCTGATTTTCTAAATCTAATTGAAAAACAGCATCTAAAGTTAGTTGATGCTCGTGCAAATATTTGGTATCTTCTAATTGAAAGCTAGCTTGAGCAGAAGTTTGCGTTTCTAGTTCTGAGACCGAAGCCGAAAGGTCACCCGTTCCTTCGTGATTCACATGGGTTAAAACAAGGTAGGTTTTTGACGATTCGTCTAGGTAATTAATTCGCGCATTATTCAGCTCGTAGTGTGATAAATTAAAACTAAATCCTTTGTTGTTTTCTGTTGAAGGATCTTCGGATGTTGATGCTGTTTCACTTGGTTTACTAATATCGTAGTTCGCATTACCTAGAGAATCTATTTTAATATTGACAAGCGCATCGTCTATAATTAATTGATCCACTGCTATGACATCATTTTCATTCTTCAGCAATTGTTTGATACCCATATCAAGTTCTAACGATTGTCCACTTGCTAGTGTATCACCCTGGAAAGGGGCATAATTTACAACCGAAAAGTTTTTAAGTGTTACCGCGGCATCCGGAAAACTCTTAAAAAAACTGATATCGAGTGATTCCCAAGACACTTGGGCGTTTAGGTTTTTATTGATGTTTTTTTTCAGTAAATCTTCTAGTGAACCCTTAAATAAAAATGGTGCTAAAAATAAAAGTAAGAGTAAAAGTCCTATGGAAATACCTGCAATTTTTAAAATTTTCTTTTTCATGAGGTTGAGGTTGTTGTGGCATCTGGTAAAGAAATTGTTAAGGGCATTTCTTCTGCTTCTTTAAGGCCAAATTTTTTCCGAAGCACGTAAACGGCAGCATACAATAGAGGTGTGTCTAGCGCAGCCACCAAAATTTTAAATAAGAAGCCGCTTAGAAGTAATCCGCCAAACAAGGCCCAGTCTATTTTTCCGAAACTACATAGCAATGCCAAAACGGTAAATGTGTCGACAAATTGTGAAGTAAAGGTGGAGAAATTATTTCGCAACCATAAATGTTTGCCTTTGGTAAGGCGTTTCCAAAAGTGGAATATTTGAATGTCTATATATTGCGCTAATAGGTAAGCCATCATAGAAGCGAAAACAGCTATAGCCGTGGCACCAAAAACCTGACTAAAAAGAGTATTGTTTACAGGGCTCCAATCTGTGGCGGGGACTTCATTCGCGATATATACGATAAGCAATGAAAAGAAGGAGGCGAAAATCCCTGCGGTGACAACTTGATTCGCCTTTTTCTTGCCATATACCTCGCTAATTATATCGGTAATTAAAAAAGTGATTGGATATGGAAGAATTCCTACCGAGATCTCGAACGTGTAGATACCGAAGAAATCCCAATAAAAGAATTTCTGAAAAATGAGATTAGAAACGACCAGCGAGCAAATAAAAAGAGCCGCTAATATGAGGTAAATTCGTTGTGCTAAGAATTGGTTTTTGAGCGTGGGTGTTGTCACAATTTTTTGGTATACTTACAAAGTTAAAAAGGAGGCGAAATGATTTCGTTAATTTCGTCACAAATGTTAAAGTTACCATTCTATCAAACCAATTCAAAACATATACCTCTCGCTTGGGAGTAATTTAGGGAACCGATTTGAACATTTACAAACAGCAGTAGATGCAATATTCGAAAGTGTAGGGAATATTGTAAAAATATCTACAGTATATGAGTCTCCTGCGATGGGATTTGAAGGAGCACCTTTTTTAAATTGTGCACTATGGGTTCAAACGACGCTCTCCCCAAAGAAAACTTTGTCAATTTTATTAGACATAGAAAAAAAAATGGGCAGAGAGCGAACGGTTCAAGCGGGCTATAGCTCACGACCTATAGATCTAGATATACTTCTTATTGGTGATGAAGTGATCGATAGTGCAAAATTAACCGTGCCGCATCCTGAGATGCAAAACAGACGATTTGTACTTCAGCCGTTAGCCGAAGTGCATCCCCAGGGGATACATCCGGTTTCTAAAAAAAACATGATCAAGTTGTTGGCTGAAACTCAAGACGAAAGCAAACTAATCAAGCAATCTAAATGGCTTCGTAACCCGAAGAAAGACTACGATTTTTCCAAGTATAATTACATCGCAATTGAAGGCAATATTGGAGCGGGCAAAACAAGTTTGGCAACTAAAATTGCGTCCGATTTCAATGCAAAACTCATTTTAGAACGTTTTAAGGACAATCCATTTTTACCCAAGTTTTACAAAGATCAGGCTCGATATGCGTTTCCGTTGGAGATGTCATTTCTGGCAGATAGATATCAGCAATTGTTAGAAGATATTACGCAATTCGATTTGTTCAAAGATTGTGTGGTCGCTGATTATGATGCCTATAAATCTTTAATTTTCGCCAAAGTTACCTTAGCCGACGAAGAGTTTAATTTGTATAAAAAACTCTTTCAATTGATGCATAAAGAATTGGCGAAACCAGATATCTATATCTACCTGTATCAAAATACCGATCGCTTGTTAGAGAATATTAAGAAGAGAGGGCGCTCTTTTGAAAAAGGAATAGAGCCAGAGTATTTGCAGAAGATCAACGATGGTTATTTCGAATTCATTAAAACCCAACCTTCAGAAAAAGTAAAAATTATTGATGTATCTGAAATGGATTTTGTGAAGAATCGACAAGACTACCTTCATCTATTGCGAGAGATTTTAAATTGATGCCTATTCTTGGAGCGAGGTTTTCATTTTAGAAAACAAATCCCAAATTACAACTCCGGCACTTACACTTATATTCAAAGAATGTTTGGTGCCGTATTGGGGAATTTCGATTACCGAATTGCTCATTGAAACCACTTCTTGTTGCACACCTTTTACTTCATTGCCAAAGACGAGCGCATAAGTCGTGTCTTTTTGTACATCAAACTTATCAAGAGAAATGCTGTTTTCGGCTTGTTCAATGGAGGCGATTACAACTCCTTCCTTTTGAAGTTGGGTAGCCAAAGCAACGGTATCTTCAATATACTCCCAATCCACACTATCTGTAGCGCCTAAGGCAGTTTTTTGTATGTCTTTGTGAGGCGGAGTAGCGGTAATGCCACAGAGATATATTTTTTTGATGCGAAAGGCATCGGCAGTTCTAAATACAGAACCTATATTGTTAAGACTCCGGATGTTGTCTAAAACAATAATAAGAGGTGTTTTTTCTTGTACTTTATATTCGGAAGGAGAAATGCGCCCCAACTCGCTATTTTTCAATTTTCGATGCTGCATACTGCAAAAATACTCAAATTTTACAGCACGTAAATTGTTAATAAAACGCAATAACTTCAATAGGTAAATGACAGCTGTAAGAGGAGATTTCCTTTATTTTTATAGGTCCAATTCTGAGATTGATATGGCCAAGAAGACCACTCCTTTAATGAATCAATACAATACGATAAAAGCGAAGTATCCAGATGCTTTGTTGTTGTTTCGGGTTGGAGATTTTTACGAGACCTTTGGTCAAGATGCGGTAAAGGCCGCTAAGATTTTAAATATCACACTTACGGCTCGGAATAATGGAGGCGATCAAACCGAATTGGCTGGTTTCCCCCATCACTCACTTAATACGTATTTACCCAAGTTGGTTATGGCGGGTTGTAGGGTGGCCATCTGCGATCAATTAGAAGACCCAAAGCAAACGAAGAAAATTGTAAAGCGTGGAGTGACAGAATTAGTCACACCAGGGGTGGCGTTAAATGATGATATTCTTGAGAGCAAGCAAAATAATTTTTTGGCTGCGGTTCATTTTGGCGCCAAACGAATTGGGGTTTCTTTTTTGGATGTTTCTACTGGGGAGTTTTTAACGGCCGAAGGTTCATCAGAATATATAGACAAGTTGCTTCAGAATTTCAATCCGAGTGAGGTGTTGTTCAGTAAACAAAAAAGAAAGCAGTTTTCAGAAATTTTCGGAGATCAGTTTCATGTATTTCATTTGGAAGAATGGGTGTTTCAGCAAGATTATCCGCAGGAAACACTTGAGAAGCATTTTGAAACCAATACGCTTAAAGGATTTGGAGTTGATCATTTGGAGGCTGGCGTGGTAGCAGCTGGCGCTGCACTGCATTATTTAGGAGAGACTCAACATCATCAGTTAAAGCATATTACAAAAATTTCTCGCATTGCCGAAGATGCCTATGTTTGGATGGATCGATTTACCATTCGCAATCTGGAATTATACCATTCGGTACAACAAAATGCGGTGACACTCTTGGATGTAATCGATAAGACCATTTCTCCCATGGGAGGGCGTTTATTGAAGCGTTGGATGGCGCTACCCTTAAAGAATCAAGACCGAATTGTAGAACGGCACGAAGTGGTGAGTTATTTGTTGGATCATTCTGCTACACTTGAAAAGGCACAACAATATATAAAACGAATGGGCGACTTAGAGCGTCTTATTTCTAAAACGGCGACGGGTAAAATAAATCCACGTGAAGTCATCCAATTAAAAAATTCGTTAGAAGCAGTTGTGCCAGTAAAGGCATTGGCCTTACAATCTGAGAATTCTTCATTAAAGGCAATTGGCGAACAGTTGGACGATTGCGAAATCTTGCGAAACAAAATAAAAGAAACACTTAATGAGGAGGCACCAGTCGCCATTGGTAAAGGGAATGCGGTTGCTCAGGGAGTGTCGCAAGAGTTGGATGAATTAAGAGCTATTGCCACAGGGGGTAAAGAGTATTTGGATGCCATGCTGGAGCGAGAAAGCGAACGAACTGGAATTACTTCATTAAAGATCGCTTCAAATAACGTTTTTGGTTATTATATAGAAGTGCGGAATACCCATAAAGATAAGGTGCCAGAAGAGTGGATTAGAAAACAGACCTTAGTAAATGCAGAGCGATATATTACCGAAGAGTTGAAGGAGTACGAAGCAAAAATATTGGGTGCTGAGGAAAAAATACTTTCGTTAGAACATGAAATATTTACCAAGATGGTGAACTGGATGCTATCTTATATTAGTAAGGTACAGCAAACAGCGGGATTAATTGCTCAATTAGATTGTTTAGGATCGTTTGCAGCACAGGCCAAACAAGCAAATTATACGCGACCACTGCTAGATGATAGTTTTGATTTGGATATAAAAGATGGAAGACATCCCGTGATTGAGCGTCAGTTGCCTCCAGATTCGCCGTTTATTGCCAACGATGTGTTTTTGGATAATGACAATCAACAAATTATCATGATTACGGGGCCAAACATGAGTGGTAAGAGTGCGATTTTAAGGCAAACAGCTTTGATTGTCTTGTTAGCTCAGATGGGAAGTTTTGTTCCGGCGGGCGAGGTGCGTATGGGCTGTGTAGATAAAATTTTTACCAGAGTAGGGGCGAGTGATAACATTTCTATGGGTGAGAGTACATTTATGGTGGAAATGAACGAGACTGCCAGTATTTTGAATAATCTGTCCGATCGATCCTTGGTGTTATTAGATGAAATTGGAAGAGGAACAAGTACCTACGATGGCATCTCAATAGCTTGGGCAATTAGCGAGTACTTACATGAACATCCAGGAAGAGCGAAGACTTTATTTGCAACGCATTATCATGAGTTAAATGAAATGACTGAGACTTTTGAACGTATAAAAAATTACAATGTTTCGGTAAAAGAGACCAAGGACAATGTGCTTTTTCTTCGGAAATTAGTGCCAGGTGGATCTCATCATAGCTTCGGAATTCACGTTGCGAAGATGGCAGGTATGCCGAAACCCGTTTTACAACGAGCCAATAAGATTTTAAAACGCTTAGAAAAGAGTCATTCTTCCGAAGAACTTTCAGACAAAATGAAAGAACTGACTAAGGAAGAGTTGCAATTAAGTTTCTTTAAGTTGGATGACCCGTTATTAGAAGAAATTCGCGATGAGATTTTAGAGACTGATATTGATACGTTAACACCTGTTGAGGCTTTGATGAAGCTTAATGAAATTAAGCGCATGTTGGTTCGAAATGCCAGTGTGAAGTTTAAAAAGTAATTTTTTACAAAAAGCCTTTTGTTTTGTCTGAATTATTTTAAATTTGCATCCGCTTTGCTATCGAAGCGCCGATCTTTTAAAACGCGAAAATAGCTCAGTTGGTAGAGCGCCACCTTGCCAAGGTGGAGGTCGCGGGTTCGAATCCCGTTTTTCGCTCGACTACCAGAAATGCTGAAGTGGTGGAATTGGTAGACACGTCGGACTTAAAATCCGATGGCCATTATGGCCGTGCGGGTTCAAGTCCCGCCTTCAGTACTTAACTCAAAAGCCGAATCGAAAGATTCGGCTTTGTTGTTTTCCAAAAGAACGAAAGTTTACTTTCGGAACTTGAGGGAAACAACAATGCATCTAGCGAAGCTAGATGAGGCTTTTAATTTCAGCTGTACTTGGCGAGACTCACCGCAGGTAATTCCCGTCTTTTTTTGCAAAAGGGTGAGGGAAACAACAATGCATCTAGCGAAGCTAGATGGGGCTTTTAATTTCAGCTGTACTTGGCGAGACTCACCGCAGGTAATTCCCGTCTTTTTTGCAAAAGGTTGAGTGAAACAACAAAGCATCTAGCGAAGCTAGATGAGGCTTTTAATTTCAGCTGTACTTGGCGAGACTCACCGCAGGTAATTCCCGTGGATATTTTCATTTATATTTTAGGAAAAACAAAAAAGCATCTAGCGCTGTTAAATACGGCGTTGTATTCTAGACGCACAAGATATAACACTCGTTAGGAATTATAAATGCATATGTGACTTTAGATTGTGTGATAAAAAGTGAAAGCAATGGACACTTCATTCGATTTTTAACGTGAAGTATAGTTACAGTTTATCGCTAAAAATCTTGTTGATTTCATCATCAACTTGATCTTTAAGTTCTAAGGATTCCTGAGTTCGCTTTCTCAATCGCAGCGAAATGTATATTAGGAAAAATAGTATGGGCAGTATAATAGGGAGTGAATACCAAAAATCGTATTCGTCAATGTATTGTAGCTTATGATTTAATACTCCGGATAATTGAAATAAAAACATCGTAAAGGGCACCAAAATCGCATATTTCCACCAATTTTTTGAAGTGAGAAACCAAATTCCTGTTAATAATACAAATGTTCCTTTTGTAAAAAGTGAATGGAAAAAGAAAGAAACATTTCTGTAGCCACCAGAAGTGATTGTGCCAATCCATGTACTCCATTCTTTGGAATCAGAAGGAGCAATCCTATATAAATAAAACAGAAAGGGTGTTGTGATCAATACAATCGACACTAACACCCCGGATATGTATAATTTACGTTTATCCGTTTGGATCTGGTTCGTAATCTTCTTTGTCGATTTGTTGCTCATCGCTGGCGATAGATTCTGGAGTACAGCTTGCAGTTAATACCAAGCTCATTACGGCTAAAATAAAGAATAATTTTTTCATAGGGATATAGTTTTGTTGTTAATTACCCTACAAACTTAGCTAGAACATTGTAAATTTCTAGTAGTCAATATTTTATATTATAGTTGTATTTTTGTAAGTTTTTTCGCTAAAAAGTACAATTTAGCCGACAAACTACAATTTTTCTGACAGAAAACCTGTAGGAATTCCCATTTTATGTTAATCGGCGTTTTGATCGAAATTGGGAGGTCTAAAGTGTTTTTGTAGGAAGACCATAAGTGCTAATTTTCTCTATTGAAAATTGTCTAAACCTGAATTTTAGCTTAAAATTTTTGAATTTATGAGTCCAAATAAATCATTTTTAGGCTGTTATAAAATGATTAACTTCATTTGGATAATATCGAGAAATCGATAATCATATAGAATTGCCATTACACATAGATTTGTTCAGAACGAACCAACTTTAAAATGATCGTAATTTGTAGCATAATAGATATTGAAAAATATCAATTGGTAGAGCCCAATAAAAAAAGCCACGCTTTAAAGCGTGGCTTTCATTTTTTAGATCTTTTGGTAAAGACTAGTGATCTGTTTTGAGGGCGTCAGAACCTTCTTTTAATTTATCACCTGCTTTTTCCATTGCGTCACCGGCAGCTTTTTTTGCATCATCTGTTGCATCTTTAACCGCGTCACCCGCTTTTTCCATTACTTCTTCACCAGCTTCTTTTACTGCATCACCAGCTTCTTCTAAGGCATCTCCAGCTTCTTCAACAGCTTCTGATGCAGCTTCTTCTACTGCATTGGCAGCATCTTCGGCTTTTTTCTCAGTTTCTCTACAAGAATAAACAGAGAATACCATAGCGATAGCAGCAATTGATAAAAATACTTTTTTCATTACGATTTGGTTTATGTGTTAATAAGCTCGAAAGATACTAAATTTTAACATATAGGACTTTTTTACAAGTTATTCATTCGTAATTTTGGATAAATTCCATCTTAATAGATTCTTTTTAAACAAAAAATTGGAATTATTCCAAAATTATGTATCTTTAAGCTATGGAAACAAAGCTATCTACTGAAGCGCAACGTTTTAAAAAAGTGCGTGAAGAACAACATCATACACAACAGTCTTTTGCAGAACTGCTTGGGATTGGCGCAACAACAGCCGATATAGAGCGAGGGAAAACAAAAATATCGGGAAAAGTCGTAACGGAACTGTTGAGACAATTTGGGATTAATCCTCTGTGGTTATTTGGGTATAGTTATACCAAGATTGTAACCATTGGTGGTGGAGATGTAAGTCCGAAAGTTGTGACGCTGGATCGAGATGAAAATGAAACCATTGCTTTAGTCAATCAAAAGGCAGCGGCAGGGTATCCTCATAATATTCAGGATGTAGATTGGTATGAAACACTTCCGGCATTTAATATTCCATTACCTCAATACAGGAATGCCTCTTATCGCGGATTTCAAGTAGAAGGAGATAGTATGTTGCCCAATATTCGTCCGAACGAATGGGTCCTTGGAAAAGCGGTGCCTAGTATTTCAGAGGCGAGTGACAGCAAAATTTATATCGTTGTCTTACATGATTCAGTTTTGGTGAAGAAATTAAGAAAAGTTCCAAATTCACCAGATAAAGTACGTCTTATTTCGCTTAATCCTGAATACTTGCCTATTGAAGTTGAAGTGAAGGAAATTCAGGAACTATGGATGGTCAATAGTAAACTTACCTTTGGAATAGATGAACCAAATGAAAGTGGTCTACTAAGACAATTACAGCAGTCTATGGAAGAATTGAAAGGACAACTGAATAACTTACAGGCTTAGAATGGATTTTTCTTTGATGTTTAATTTCCTGGAGCGCTTGCAAAAGAACAATCACAAAGATTGGATGGATCAACATCGCAAGGAGTATTTTGCAGTTCGAAATTCATTTATTGATTGGCTCGATAAAATGAATGGTAAGCTTGCCGAGATTGATCCTGATTATTTCGACACGCCAGGGAAAAAGGCTATCAATCGAATTAATAATAACTTAATGTTTTTTCCAAATAAACCCGTTTACAAGGATCATTTTGGAGCTGGGTTAGATCAATTGAGTAAGCAAGGTGACTTCTATATAGAAATAGGTGTTGCAGAAAGTTTTTTGGGAGGAGGGTATTGGTATCCATCGTCTAAAGTTTTAAAAAGTATACGGGAAGCGATCGATTATAATGGTGTAGAGTTGGAATCGATTATTTACAAAAAGAGTTTTCAAGAGCTTTTTGGAGGCTGTCTTCCAGCAGAAACCTTAAAGAATGCACCAAAAGGTTATACGAATGATCATCCCTATATCGATTTATTAAAAATGAAAAGTTTTGCCGCAGGGGTAACTTTTTCTCGCAAAGAAGTGTTGGCACCATCGTTCGAAAATAAAGTCCTTGACGTTTATAGCGAATTGCTCCCTTTCCGAAGGTATTTAAACAAAGCGATTTCGGTTTAAAGATTAGTTGAAAGATGATCCATAATACTTCTAGTAGCACCCGTATTGCTATTTATAAAGTGACCTGCAATCATTCCAGATTTTTCTCTAAAAGATTTATTGGAGACAAGTTTTTCAAGTATCGCTGAACATTCTTCTGCTGTTTGAATCGAAAATAATCCTGCAAGATGTTGCAATCTTCTAGCTTCAGGAAATTTGTCGAAATGATGACCGATTACAATTGGTACGCCAAAAGTGGCGGGTTCTAGAATATTATGTAATCCTGTTTTTCCCATCGCACCTCCAACATAAGCGATATGTGCATAGCTGTAAATTTTAGTCAGTAAGCCAATTGTGTCAATTATAAGTACATCAAATTCTCTTAGTTGAAGATTTTCTTTTTCAGAAAACAATGCACTTTTTTTCGTCAGCTTTTTTCGCAGATTTTCTATTTTTTGGATCTCTATCTTGTGAGGAGCGATCACAAATTTTACGCCCGTTTTTAAAGCGTTTATAAATGGCACTAAAACTTCTTCGTCCTCTGGCCATGTGCTTCCGCAAACAATACAAATAGAATCGCCTATAAATCGGTCCATAAATTCGAGACTATTGTCTTGCTCTATTTGATGGGAAACTCGATCAAAACGAGTATCACCACTTACGCTGGTATTTTTGAGTTGCAGTGTTTCAAGTAATTTTTGCGAATTCGAATCCTGTAGAAAGAAATGATCGAATTTTTGCAATGTGGATCTCATTATTCCTCCGTACCATTTAAAATAAATCTGATTGCTACGAAACATGCCCGAAATTAGGAATGTTGTAATTTGATGCTTGTGTAACTCGCGCATATAGTTAGGCCACACTTCATACTTAATAAAAAGAGCTATAGATGGTTTTACTTGATTTATAAATAACCTGGCATTTTGAGGCGTGTCGAACGGTAAATAGGTTACTATATCGGCCAACGGGCTATTTTTCTTTACTTCGTATCCCGAAGGAGAAAAAAATGTGACTACGATTTTATACTTCTTAAATTGTTCACGTAACGCATTTAGTATTGGAACGCCTTGCTCATACTCACCTAAAGAAGCACAATGCATCCAAATAGTTGCATCACTAGGGTCTAAGTTTTCATGTAATTGATAAAATACCTGCTTTCTGCCTTGAATGAATAATTTCATCTTCTTGCTGAAAAGCTGCGAAACCTTCAAAAAAAAGTAGGTGATGTGCGTAAGAAAAGAATACAAAGCCCGCATATGAGGCTAAAGTACAAAAATGTGATTTCAGATATTAGTTTAATGAATTACTATTTTCAATTTTGTGGATGCGAGTGTGGGAATCCTTCGCCTTCTGGTGAATTTGAGCAAACAATTTCGTAGTTTTGAAGATACAAATTAGTGATCGGATATGCGTAAAATTCAAATGGTTGACCTTAAGGGGCAATATGAAAAAATTAAAGACCAAGTGGATGCATCGGTTTTAGATGTAATTCAATCTACTGCTTATATAAACGGACCTGAAGTACACCAATTTCAGAAGGAACTAGAAGCTTATTTAAATGTAAAACATGTGATTCCTTGTGCGAACGGAACGGATGCGTTGCAAATTGCTATGATGGGCTTAGGACTACAACCCGGTGATGAAGTGATTACTGCCGATTTTACTTTTGCCGCAACCGTAGAAGTTATTGCTTTATTGGGGCTAACGCCAGTATTGGTAGATGTAGATCCAATTACGTTTAACATTGATGTGAAGGCTGTGGAAAACGCTATCACACCAAAGACAAAAGCAATTGTTCCAGTACATCTTTTTGGATTGGCAGCACCCATGGATGCTATTATGGCACTTGCTAATAAACACAATCTTTATGTAATAGAAGATAACGCCCAAGGTATTGGCGCAGATTATACGTCACAGGATGGTGTTAAAACCAAAACTGGCGCCATTGGACATGTGGCCTCAACTTCATTTTTTCCATCTAAAAATTTAGGCTGTTATGGAGATGGTGGTGCTATTTTTACTAACGACGATGATTTAGCTCATACCATACGCGGAATCGTAAATCATGGAATGTATAAGCGTTATCATCATGATGTAGTGGGTGTAAACTCTCGCTTAGATTCAATTCAGGCAACTATTTTAAGAGCAAAATTACCTCATTTAGATTCCTACAATGCGGCTCGACAGAATGCTGCTCGAAAATATTCAGCTGCTTTCCAGAACATTCAAAATATTATTACACCAACTGGCACTTGTGGGAAGTCTACTAATTCTATTTGTGATAGTTGCGATTGCCATGTGTTCCATCAGTATACGCTTCGTGTGCAAAATATTGATAGAGATGCGCTTGTAGCACATTTACAGGCAAACGATATTCCTTGTGGGGTTTATTATCCAATTCCTCTGCATTTACAAAAAGCGTATGTAGATGAGCGATATAATGAAGCCGATTTTACAGTTACTAATCAACTTATAAAAGAAGTGATTTCCTTGCCGATGCATACCGAATTAGATGATGAACAAATCGATTTTATCACTAAAACGGTTATAGAGTTTGTAACTAAATAATCGTATTTAATTCCTTTGGAAATCAAATTTGAGGATGAACTGAACATGACTTTTTTCTATATGTCAAATACATTTAGCGGATGAATAAAATATTAGTTACCGGTGGTTTAGGATATATTGGTTCTCATACCGTTGTGGAGTTACAGCAAAACGGATTTGAAGTCCTTATAGTCGACGACCTTTCGAATTCCACATTACATGTATTGGATGGAATAGAAGCAATAACCAATGTACGACCTCTTTACGAGCAACTGGATTTGCGAGATAAAAAGGCTGTATCGAACTTATTTAATACGCATTCTGAAATCAAGGGAATCATTCATTTTGCAGCAAGCAAGGCGGTAGGAGAGAGCGTAGAAAATCCTTTGCTGTATTATGAAAACAACCTGAACACCTTGGTATATCTTCTTCAGGAATGCGGCAAGCACCGAATTAATAATTTTATATTTAGTAGTTCTTGCACGGTTTATGGAGAACCTGATCAATTGCCAATTACTGAAGATGCACCTGTAAAAAAAGCAACTTCACCTTATGGGAATACCAAACAGATTAGCGAAGAAATTCTACAAGATACCTGCAATGCAAATCAATTGCAATCAATTGCATTGCGCTATTTTAATCCTATAGGAGCTCACGATTCATTAGAAATTGGAGAATTGCCAGTGGGTGTTCCGCAAAATTTAGTGCCTTTTATTACACAAACTGCCGCAGGACTGCGTAAAGAGCTTTCCGTTTTTGGAGCCGATTATCACACAGAGGATGGTAGTTGTATTCGTGATTATATTCACGTTGTCGATTTGGCCCAAGCTCATGTTGCAGCACTTCAGCGTTTGTTAAATCGAGAAAACACAGATTCGTTTGAAGTATTCAATTTAGGAACAGGTAAAGGGAGTTCGGTTTTTGAAGTAATCAATACGTTCGAAAAAGTCACGGAACAAAAGCTGCCTTATAAGGTTGTCGATAGAAGAGCAGGTGATGTTATTTCTGTTTATGCCGACACTGAGAAAGCCAATGAAGTTTTAAATTGGAAATCTAAAAAAACATTAGAAGAGGCGCTACGATCTGCCTGGCAATGGGAATGCAAGGTGAGGGGCATCTAAATTAAGATTCAAGTAGCCCTTTTTCGATTGTATACTTAATAAGTCCAACTACATTTTTACAAGCAGTTTTGGAAAATAGGCTGGCTCTATGACTTTCTACCGTACTCACTGTTAAGCACAATTTATCAGCAATTTGGGCAGTGGTGAGTTCCTCCATGATCAGTTTTAAAACTTCTTTCTCCCTACGGGTAAGTTTGGGAATGTAGTCGTATTTGGACTGCTTTTCTTCTTTAGGAACGAGTGCAATATCCCGATGTATGTAAGTCTGCCCCTCAAGTATATGCTGACAAGCTTCGACTAAATCTTCTTTACTTATATTTTTAGGCAAGAATCCTTTGGCACCTTTCTTTAAAGCATCCATCACAACAGCGCCTCGCGTATGGCTTGATAGTATCAAAATTTTAATTTCGGGATGCGTTTGAGTCAGCGTTTTACAAATCGCAATTCCGTCTTCCTCGTTTAGCTGAATGTCCAGTAATAGTATTGTTGGATTATCATTTGTTAGGAGTTCCGATTGAAACGACTCAAAAGATTGAAACCCTCCATAGAATGACAATTCATCAAGATCATCAACCAACGACTTAATCGCCTCAATTATGAGTGCGTGATCGTCGAGAACTGCAATACGAATAGTAGTCATTATTTTTCCAATTCTAGTTCAATATACACTGAAGTTCCTTTGGCACCTCCCGAATCAATTTCCAAGGTTCCTTTGAGCAAAGATAACCTGGATTCTATATTCTGAAGTCCAATGCCCTTCTCGGTTTCTTCAGAAGAAAAACCTTTGCCATTATCTTCAACTGTAATAATGAGCTTTTTAGGCTCTTGTTGCAACTGCACAAGAGCTTCGGTAGCTCCCGAATGCTTGATAATATTGTTTAGTAGTTCCTGCACAATCCGATAGACACTTAGCTGTAACGGTTGAGGGAGATTGTGATCAAGATTAATCGATTGATAATCTGCCTGTATAATACCACTGTCATTTACCGAAGAAGTAAAATCCTTTAATGCTTGATCGAGCCCTTTTTTGAGTAAACTTTCGGGAAGAAGATTGTGCGAAATACGTCTGGATTCTTTAGAAGCCGTATCCAAGAGTTCAACCACTTTATTAGAAGTTTCACTTTTGCTAGCGTGCATTTTTGCAGCGGCTAAAATTCCACCAAGACCGTCGTGCAATTCTTTGGCAATTCGGCTACGTTCTTTTTCTTCACCGGCCATCAAAGAACGAAGGGCAACATTTTCTTTTTCATTTTTAAGAGATACTATTTGTTGCTTCTGATTTTTTTGTCGCTGACGAAAAAACAGAAAGCCAAATAAGGCGATGCCTCCTAAGCCTCCAGCAATGATGATCAATCTTTTTTTAGCATTTTCTTGCTTAGCAATTTCAGCATCTTGTTGCGCAATCGTTAGATCTTTTTGTGCGGTATTATATTTTTCCAAAATATCGGCCGCCTTGATTTCAATTTCATTTTCATGAATACTATCTTGGTATTGAGCATATGTAACAAGATGTTGACTAGCCTTTTCGTAATTATTATTCTTGATATAAAGTTCTCCTAAAAATTGATCTACATTTCCTATCCAATTTAGATCGCGATCGTCTGTTGATTCAGGGATTTCTTCCATGATTTGTAAAGCCAATTTCGGATCTTTTTCGGCCTCAAATTTTGCTAAATGCATGGCGGTAGTCGGATAAAAATCATCAAATTTGTTATCTCGAGCCATGGTATAAGCTTCTTTACTATAGAAATAAGCACTATCTAATTGATTCTCTTTCTGAAAAGCATCTGCTAGCGTTAAACGGCCATAAATTAATCCGTTTTTTTCCTGAAATTTGGTCCCATAATTAATGGCTTGCCTTCCTAATTGTTTTGCTAAAGAAAGACTATCTCCTTTTTCATAGACGTAGGCCATATTGCTTACTAAAAAGGAGTAGGTAGGCCCTTTAAGTGAGTCGGCTACCTGATTGTAAAAATCCAAACTTTTCCTGAAGTAGATAAATGCGTCGTCTAAGTTGAAGTCGTTTGTATATAAAGACGCAATATTGTAATTAATCTGGGCGGCATAAGCATACTCTCCTTTATTTGCTAGAGAGGCGGCGCTCTTTGTGTAGTAATAGGCGGCAGAATCTTTAATACCTTGGTTGGCGTATAGGCTTCCCATTAAATTATCATAAAAGTAACTCGGAACATCTAATGCCTTATCTTGGATATGCTGCTTACCTATTTTAGCATAAGCTGCGGTTTTTTCATAGTCGTATATGTAATAATGGTATTTCGCAAACGCATAATACACTCCTTCTAGAGCAAGCGGAGCCTCTTCGAGTGCGGTTTTGTTCATTTCGTAAAATTCTTCTAATTGTTTTAAGCTCTCGTTTGGATTAATCCTCGCCAAAGAATCCAAAACTTTAATTTTTTTTGGAGCTATACTATCCATACTCTCTTGCGCGAATAAACTGGGCAGGGATGTAATAAGAAATAAATAGAGTAATGTTTTTCCTTTCATAACAACTTTATAGTGGTTTACCTCCAATTTAAAAATTAGCTGTTTACCATTAAAACTAAAAGTAGATCAGCATCTAAGTTTGCTTCTATAAATCTAATACAAATTGTACGAAATGAAAAAGTAACGCGATACCATCCTTTTTTTGCTCCAAAAATACCCCCTCATTTTAAACGCGACAGTCTCAATATCTACCCATGAAGATTGTCATAAAAAACAGAACATGAAAGCAATTATTTTTGTTGCATTGTTGTTAAGTAGCACTATACTATTTTCTCAGGTAGGCGTGAATACCACATCTCCAGACCCCTCAGCAATGCTTGATGTTTCGGCTACGGACAAAGGGTTGTTGGTGCCACGAATCTCTTTAACTAATATTAATACAAGCTCTTTAGATGGAGTGAATACGGCTGCCAACGCCCTGCTTATTTATAACACCAATGCAGGTGTTGTAGGTGGAGATGGCGTTGGATTTTATTGGTTCAATGGAACACTATGGAACAAATTAGTCACAAGTAATTCGGGTGCACCAACCAGCGTTTGGGATAAAAGTGGCACCTTATTAACGCCAGGTACCGATGGAGATGACATTCAATTAAGTACCAACGAACATATTGAGCTAACCAATACAACAACGACTCCCGATGTATTTGTGGAGATGTACCAGAGCAATATAGGAACTAATGTACGCAGGGATCTGTTTTCAGAAACGGCAAGTCCAAACAGTGCTAGTTTTGATTTTGATCCTCAGGCAGATGCTTTTATTGTAAATGCGGGAGGTATCGATCGTATTACGTTGGACACTAACGATCCCAATCCGCTTACGGTTTTAGGTGGTATGACTTTAGGAAACGGGGGTAACACCTACACCCTTCCTAGCAACAACGGTAATTCAGGTGAGTTTTTACAAACCGATGGAACTGGAATTGCGAGCTGGGTGGATGCCTCATCGGTATTAATGGACGATGTCGATTTCCTAGAAATCGGAACAGGAATTTCTCCAGATGCGATTACTGATAATATTTATACACAAGGCAGAATGGCTATTGGTCGAACTGCAATTACCAATGTCAATAATGTTTTAGAAGCAGCCAAAAATGGGAGTTCGTTTATAAGTGTTCGATCTGATGACGGTTCAGGCGTATCTGGTTACCGTTTTGATAGAGGAGGTAGTGGGCAAAATTATGGGATAGTTTCTTCTAGTTCGGGTCCGTTAGATGTTTTATCATTCAGTAGAGATAATAGTGGTTTCACTGGAGGTGCTGTGGATATGACAATAGATGAAAATGGTGAGTTCACTTTTGCGGCTATTATCTCTCAACCCACGAATCGAGTTAGTATTGGGCAAACAGTAAGTAGTACAAGCACAAGTGATAAAGTTACCATACGGGGAATGGGTAGCAGTAGCTCGACAAATGCCTTGCGTATCAAAAATGCATCGAACATAACCATTGCGCAATTCAAAGATGATGGAAGTCTTACTATTGGTAGTGCTTCAGGAGTAGATTATACATTCCCAAGTGTTAGAGGAAGTGCGAATCAAATATTACAAACCGATGGTATCGGAAATGTAAGCTGGCAAAATGCTCCCGAAAATTTCTGGGCTAGAACAAGTGGTCAACTGGATGTAGCCACAGCAGGGGATGATATCAATTTTTCAAGCGATCAAACCAGTATTATTTTTCCAGAAACTACAGGAACTCCTAGTACTATGATTCATTTGTTTGAGAGTGGATTTACCAATAGCGATCGTATGGTGCTTTCGCAATCGCCTTCGTTTAGTAATTGGGGGTTGATGTACCGTGACACCGACGATAGTTTCCGATTTGTCACGGCGGGCGCCGATAGAGTGGTTGTTAATTTAGGAGGGGGCAATCCATTAGTGGTTAATGGAATTGCACAGGCAACTGTTTTTCAAAGTGCGACTACTACTTATCCAGATTATGTATTTGAGGATTATTACAAGGGATCATCCAATATAAATTCAGAATATTCTTTTAAAACACTAGTTGAAATGGAGTCCTTTATTAAAGAGAACGGCCATCTCCCAGGAGTTAAGTCTTATAAAGAAATATCGGAAGAAGGAATGCAAATCAACTTAGCCGAAACTTCTATTGCCAATCTTGAAAAAATCGAAGAATTATTCCTCTACACCATTGAGTTAAAAAAGGAAAATGAAACTCTAAAACAGCATCAAAAACAATTAGAAAATCGACTTAAAAGTTTAGAACAACTAATCAATAAGAAATAACCAAACGCTACTTGGTTATTAAATGGGGGAAGCGGCTCGCAATTTATTGCAGCCGCTTTTGGTATCATATGGTTGCATAAAATTACGTACTTTAGATTTTCGTAAAAACCAAACCATGAAAAAAATAACCATATTATTCTGCCTTATTGTTTCTTTAGGAACTTGGGCACAAGATACCTATCTGCATTGCGGAAAATTGATTGACACAAAATCTGGCGAAATTCTGACGAATAAAACCGTAGTCGTTTCTGGAAATAAAATTACCGCAATAAATAATGGATTTACCGCTGTTCCCAATGGCGCTGCAGGTATCGATTTAAAGAATAAAACGGTACTGCCCGGATTAATAGATATGCATGTTCATATTGAAGGTGAAACTAATCCAAAAAGATATTTAGAACGCTTTACTCAAAATCCGCCAGACGTGGCTTATGTTGCAGCAGAAATTGCTAATAGAACCTTGATGGCTGGTTTTACAACCGTAAGAGACCTGGGAGGTAGCGGTGTCAATGTTTCATTGAGAAATGCAATTGCTCGTGGAAAAGTTCCTGGTCCTCGAATTTTTACAGCCGAAAAAGCGATTGGGACCACAGGAGGTCATGCCGATCCCACCAATGGTATGCGAAAGGAATTGATGGGCGATCCGGGTCCTGCCGAGGGTGTAATTAATAGCCCTGCCGACGCACGTAAAGCAGTACGACAACGCTATAAAAATGGTGCAGATTGTATCAAAATAACGGCAACAGGAGGAGTGCTTAGTGTGAGTAAAAACGGTGTCAATCCACAATTTACGCAAGAAGAGGCAAATGAAATTGTGAAAACTGCCAAAGAATATGGCATGCATGTCGCAGCACATGCGCACGGTATTGAAGGCATGCAACGCGCTATTAAGGCAGGAGTGACAACCATAGAGCATGGCTCCTTGATGGATAAAGAAACGGCACAGCTCATGAAGCAATATGGAACCTATTTAGTACCCACCTTATCGGCTGGACGATATGTAAGAAAACAGGCCGATATTCCTGGGTATTATCCAGACATCATCATTCCTAAAATTATGAAGGTGGATGCTGGTTTAAGAAAAACTATGGCAATGGTAGCTAAAGAAGGAGTTAAGATTGCTTTTGGAACAGATGCGGGTGTGTTCCCACATGGTGATAATGCAAAAGAGTTAGGTTATATGGTAGAAACAGGTTGGTCTCCTATGTATGCAATTCAATCTGCGACAATAACCAATGCTAAAGTATTGGATATGGAAGGTCAACTAGGTGAAATAAAGGCAGGATATATTGCCGATATAATTGCGGTTAATGAAGATCCAACAAAAAACATTAAAACCACAGAAAATGTAGTGTTTGTGATGAAGGAGGGTAAGATTTATAAAAATTAGTAGTGTTTTTTACACTAATTGAAATGAGCCTCATAATTTATCATGAGGCTCATTTTGTTTAAAGTGTTTTGTTTATTATTGTTGTGCGGCATGTCCAGCAGCTTGAACAGCAGCATTTAAAGCACTGCCCATAAGACCAAATGCGACTGCTCCACCAATGGCTCCTGCGGGTCCTCCAACGGCACCAATTTGTGCGCCAGAATAGGCTCCTTGTACATCCGAAACAGCCATGCTAACCCAACTAAACCAACCTCTTTGCTGATTTCTAAAGTAGGAAATGAAAAGTTCTTCATTGCTTGTCCAATAATCCAAAGAATAGTCATAAACAGATCCAGCACTCATCATTTGAATATACTGTCTGCCAAATGGATTTTGAGCGAACTCTTTCATAATATCTTTGATACAAGATTTTCTCTCTTCCAAGGTACCTTTGCAGTCTTCATATTTATCCATTTTGTTTTCGGCAAACACTGTGAGTACATCTTCAAGTCTATCAATTTCTTTCAATGAGATGGTCATGCCATCTGCTTGGATGGTTTTACCCTTTAAAAAACTATTCGTTTCTTGAAAAATAAGAGAGGCGATAGCCATGGTGTCAACCGGTTTACCAGGTTGAGCTATATCTTTTATACGTTGAATAGTTCGAGGGCTGAATATATAGTCTAACCCTTCATTATGTATTTTGCCCACTTGCGTGAAATCACCTTGCCTAGTTCTATTCAATTCTAGTTGCGTTTGGATATCAGGATTTTCTGTTCCGTTGTCTTCTTCTTTACTACAACTTATGATAGTAATTGATAAAATTGCAAAAAGGAATACAAAAGCTTTTACTTGTTTCATACGATTAAATTTTTAGTTAATAGTCTACTGTTACTTCTTTTGGGGAAATGTTACCCAACTTTTTTGGCGTAAATGTAGAAGGCTAAAAATTTGATCATTCAGACTGGTTGAATAGGGGATAGGATGTGATTTAATTTCTTGAAACAGTGGCGCGTTTCGCCTTGAAGTATCTATACAATATGAACAATAGAATTCCTGAAAACAGTAAATAGTAAAGCAAATTTGAATCAGACTGAGCTGGGAGAGCGTCGTTAGCGCCCAACAAAACTAGGCCACCCCAATAAAAAGGTGATTGCTCAGATAATTGATGATTGTTGAGGTACGATCGTTTTGCATTACTGAGTGCTGTGGCTTTGGTTTGACCTTCGCTTAAGTTTTGATAGAAGTCTTTTGTAATCGAAGATGTTGAGGTGTCGTCTATACTCCAAAGTGAGGCAATAACACTTTGAGAACCTCCATAAAAAAAACCGCGAGCAAGGCTCATGATTCCTTCACCTACTTCTTCTTTACCAATGGATGTATTACAACCACTAAGCATCACCAAAGACGCGTTGTTTCTACTTAAATTAAGTTCGTTGAGGGTTAATTTTTCATCTTCAAAAGAAATCCACGGATCATTTTCTTGTGTGGCATCTGCATGCGTAGCTAAATGGATAATGGCGTATTGAGATAGCTCTTTTAAAAATAAATCTTTAGTTGCCTGTTCTTCTGTATACAAAGCGCCTTCATAATAATTGTCTAAGGCTTCCAGTTCTGAATAACTATTGCTGAGTTTTGGTAAAGTATTGTCTTTAAACGTGACGGGAGCCATACCTAAAAAGGAAGCTTTTTCTACTTTGTTGGAACTCTTGGTGGTATTCCGCATAAAAGAGTTAGAGTAACTATATGAAACTTCTGAATTCAGAATAAGATAGTTTAATTGGTCTTCGGAATAAGATAGCGTTTCAAAAGGCAGGAAGCCAATATAACTGTCAGGGACAATTGTTAAGTTCTTGTTTTTTAGAAGCTGCCTTACTTTATCATCAGGGAATAGGCGTTTAAAGATTCCGTAAGATAATTGTTGATAGTGATCGATATCTTCTTGATTGGCAAAAGGGACCCTAAGAGCTTCTATAAGCTGGAATACATCCTTTTTTAATTTCGGCAGGTCTTGTAATTCATAAAAAAAAGTGTCTGTGTTGGTAATGAACAATGCATATCCATTTTTGTTATTCGAAAACAATCCGTAGCCATCATCGGTAGATATATGGTACTCTGCGATAACATCTTTTTTCGTCATCGAATTTTGCACTTCTGTCAATGATGTGATGGTAGTTTCGGGATAATTAGTTGAATTTTTATAGATGCTATCTTGAAGTCGTTTTAGTGATTGTTCCCATTTTATATGCATATTTTGAATGGAATCCTTCAGAATTTTAGAGTCTTCATTGCGCAGTGCCAATTCACTTAACAAAACCTCTCTTTTGAGGCGAGTTTCTTCGGTAAGTAGTTCTTGTGATATCAATAAAGACTGTTTAAATTTTTCTTTGGTGATATCTTCCATTAAAAGAAGTGCCTTATTTTTTTCCATAAAATAAAAAGCTTGTTCAGCATCTTTAAGCAAATAACAAACCTTTAGCGCTTTACCATAGATGTCGCTACTCACTTCTCTCCAAAAGAGCCTCGATCTATGGGCCGAACTATTAATCTTTAAGTAATCTATTGTCTTGTCTGCCAATAAAAAATAGAACAAGCTATTTTGTAATAAAGTAGGATCTTTTTCTTGTTGATATTGCAATAAATAACTTTCAGCAATTTGTGGTAAAATGTTCAGTAATTTTATTTTATGAGTCGAATTAATTAGTAGTTCTTCTAAACGATAATTTTGATCATTGAACTCTTCATTGGTTAGTTTTTTAAGAGCTTCGAGATAGGTTGAAATTCCTTGCTCGTAATTCCCAAGTGCACTGTAGTTATATCCCAGATTTACCAAAATTTCATATTCGTGAATATTACGTCCTTTGGCTAATTTCAGCGCCTTTTCGTGATACGAAATAGCTGTGTCATGTTGGGTAGTATTGTATAAGTTGCCAATACCCTTATAGATATCAATAACTTTGCTTGAATCGTTTAATCGACGCGCTATTGTTAACGCTTCTTCAAAATGATGTAGCGCTTTAGGTATGTTTAATGATTCATTTTGATTATTCAGTGCGGCAAGTTTAATATGTATTTCATAAAACTCAAGGTCAGTAGCACCTACTTTACTCCGAATTTCTAAAGCTTTGTTAGCATAATCCACTCCCTTTTTAAGTGCTTTTTTTTCTCCCAATAAGAGACAACTATACGTTAAATTCACATAAGCCTTCAGTAATTGTCGTTGAGAATATTCATCTTCTTTAGAACTAAAAAAAGAGGCATAATGTTCAAAATATTCGATGGCCTTGTAATAATCATAAATATTTAGATGTGCTATACCTAATTGATAATAAGCTCTTATAGCGTATTCACTTTTATTGTTGATCTGAAGTACTTGCTCATAGATATCAATACTTTTTAATATATCTGGCAAATTGCGGTAGTAATACCCTAAACTCAAAGCACTAAATTGTGAAAAAGTATTGTGTGATATCGATTTACTATAAGCTAAAGCTTGCGATTCGTGATAAATAGCCTTCTCTATTTTTTTTTCGTCAAACAACCAAGTTGCATATTGTTGCTGCAAATAATGTAAAGAGTCATTTTTTTGAATCACAGCTTTATCTATAAGAGAGTCAGCTTGCTGTACTTTGTAGGGTATATCCGCATTAGAAGTTAAAATTTCGTTTAATAACTTCCTTTCCTGTCCATATGTACAGACAGTTATTATAAATAGAAAATTCCGTATCCATTTAAAGATAAACGAATACGGAATAAATTGAATTAGATTATTTTTTGGTCTTTTCAATAGCATTGGTCTAATGTATTGAAAATATCAATATCATCCACCATTGTTTAAAGGTGGTGTGGTTCCTACTCTTGGGTCTTCATCTATCACACCTCCAACAGAGCCATCTCCCTCTGGTGTTCCAGGTAGGTAATACCATATATCGTGATAGTGATATGACGGTTGTTCCGAAGGAAAGCAAAGCCACGCTGAAAATTGGGTGAAATACTGGTTTCTAATATTTCTAACTTCTTCGTAAGGAACTAAGGCAGGATCATAATAGATATGTACTTCCATACCTATGCAATTATCCGGAACGTGTGCCCTAAACTCGAAGTTGTCTATATTCTCGGCTTGAGATTCGATCTTATCGGGACTACAGCTAAACAGCAGTAGTACAGTAAAAAATGGAATAAGAATTTTCATAATATTTTATGTTTTAAAGATTAATTAATCTCCAGTAGGGTTAAAATTTACTCTTGGATCTTCTTCAATCACTCCTCCAGGGGAACCGCCATCTCCTTCAGGATATACCAACGGTATGCCCCAAATGTCGTGAAAGGTGTCATCTGGTTGATTTCTGGAAAAACATATTAATGGAAAATCTCTAAAATAGGCTTCACGAATTAAAGGGATGTCTTCTTTTACGAGGACTCTAGAATCATAGTAAATATCAACAAATATATAACCGTCCTCAGTTTCGCAGACGCGAACACTGGAATGTTCTAAATTTGCAATTTTTACTGAGTTGTCTTCAACGATTTCATTCTCTTCTTTGCTACAACTGAACATTATGAGTAGCGCTACTAGCGGAATTATATGTTTTAATTTCATAGTTAAGGTTTTAAATTAATTTCTATACATCAATTTATTGTGCAATATTGAATAATTGAGTCAATAAGATATTTAATTATATCCAATTAGAGCTTGGGTTATTAGGGAGGGGTAGTGCCTGCTCTCGGATCATCATCTAAGACATCTCCAATAGCTCCAAGGTCTCCCTCAGGACGAGATGGGAAATAACACCAAATATCATGATAGGGATCATTTGGTTGAATATTCGATCTCATCATTGAAAGGTGATTAAATGTAATGAAATATTGACCTCTAATCAAAGGAATATCCTCAATGGCAACTTTCTGTGGGTCATAATATATATTGACAAAAAAGAATCCATCAGGGCAATACTCCCTATTTTGATTTGTAAATATAGAATCGGCAACTTCAAAATCTGATGAATTAGATTCTTGACTGCAACTAAATAAGAATAATATAAAGGTAAGCGCGATTAGGTTTTTAAGATTCATAGTATTGATTTTTAATTAATAATTTTGAAAAGTTTTTAATAGAGAAAATAACGATTCTTTTTTACGGAGGAGTCGTGCCAGCTCTTGGATCTTCATCTAAAACTTGCCCAACGGTACCTCCATCTCCACCTGGTTCTGAGGGTAAAACACACCATTTATCATGATGCGTATCTCTGGGTTGGTTCCAAGGAAGAAACAAAAATCCTGCAAAGTTAGTCAGGTATTCTTGTCTAATAAATGCGACATCTCTTTCAGATAACTTTTCGTCATAATAGACATCAATTTGCACAAATGGTGATTCACAAGTAGCGGCGTTTCTGCTCACTAGCAAAGCCTCATTTGTTTCTAACGTTTCGTTTGTTGCAGCTTCTTTACTACAGCTTGCCAACAAGACAACTAGAAGTGTTAAATAAATGGATTTTACGATTTTCATATTCGATAATTTTTATGATTAGACTACCCCTTAGTTACTAAAATTGAATTTTATTACCCTTAAAGAAATCCTAAACTAGCAGTTTTTATGATTAATACTTGTTAAATGCAGGTTTACGGTGCTTTTAGAAAGTGTTAGAATCTTTATATTAGCGTTTCATTCATTACTATGATTAAGAATCATCCCAAGTTTGATGCACTTGTGAATGGAGACCCAGCTATAATGAAGCTACTCTATACAAAGGTGTATCCAAAAGTAGTGCGATTTGTACTCAATAATAAAGGCTCTCAAGAAGATGCCGAAGAGGTTTTTCAAGACGCTTTGTACCAATTAATTGTTCGAGCCAAAGTAAAAGGTATCGAGTTAAAATCGACTTTTGAAGGGTACTGTTTGGTAGTATGCAAGAATTTATGGTATCAAGAATTAAATAAACGTAAAAAAGAGGTAAGAAACGAAGGTGTTTTTGAACTAAAGGAAAATAACACACAAGAACTAACAGCACTTTTATATCAGGATCGTTGGGATTTATTCGAAGAAATTCTTCAACAACTGACAGAAAAGTGTAGACAATTATTACAGGCTTACTTTAACAAAGTCCCGTACCATACTATTGTCAAAAAATTTTCATATGCAACTGAGAATGCTGCCTTTCAGCGTGTTTTCAAATGTAAAAAACAACTAGCACAGCGAATTCAGGCAGATGTTAGATATAGAGATTTATTCTAACAATGGAAGATAAAACCTTACATAAGATAGAGGCGTATTTGGCAGGAAATCTTTCTGACCAAGAGTTAGAAGTATTTGAAATGGAACTTCGAGAGTCCGCTGAGCTTCAAGAACAACTTACGCTCTCTCGACGTATTAACGCTCATTTCAATGATGAAACGATATTGGCGGAAGGGATGGAGAGTCCCCGCGCCAAAGAATATATGGATTTTCTAGAAAGTGCCGAGGCAGATGCGCTAAAAGACCAAATTGCAAATGACCATAAAAAGTTTGCGGTTAGTGACAAGAAGAAGAATTCAAAATCATATTTATTAATTGCTGCTAGTATTGTTGTTCTCTTGACGAGTGCGTTGTTTTTACTTTTTCAAAATCCATCAAGTGAAAAATTGTATGCGCAATATTATTCAGATAGTGATTTGCCTTCAGTAATTAATAGAGGAGAGGAAGTTGGCAGTTTGGAAAAGGGAGTTCTATCCTTTCAAGAAAGTCAATTTGAAGAGGCAATCGCATTTTTAAAGCAGCCAACAAATGACGAAGATAAGGAAGTCGCAAGGCGCTTGTATTTAGGAATGTCCTATGTTGAAAATCAGGAATATGAGCGGGGGATACAGGAATTTGATTTGGTTGTTTCGGCGAATTCAATAGACGCAACTAGAGGGCTGTGGTTTAAAGCAATTACGTATCTCAAAATGGATAATAAATCCAGAGCTATGGAAGTACTAAAGATGCTAGAGCCGGGTAATTTTAATTTTGACAAGGCCCAAAGGCTTCTTGAGGAACTATAATTTATGAGATATTTTTACTTGATTATCTAAAGTATTCCTTCATTTAAATTCAAAAAAAAAGAGTCCGAAACAAGTTCCGGACTCCCATTCAACTTAGCTCATTTTACTTTTGCAAAATTAGCTTCTTAATCAACGACTGACCGTTGTTAAATTTAATTTCAACAAAATATATTCCGACAGGATTGTTGGAAATGTTAATTTCATCAGTGAAGTTGTTCCTTCTACTGGTAATAATGGATCCATGAATATCTCGAACCGTGAACTGAGCAATGTCGACATCATTTTTCGATTCAATTTTAAAAGCATCTCGTGTTGGGTTTGGATAGATACTAATGTCATCATTTAACAAAGGTCTTTGACCAGCGCAGCTATTTACCTGTATACCTTTTTTTATTATGTCGCGGCATCCTACGGGATCATATTTTATTCTTAATCGTACGTTGTGAGGACCTACATAATCGAATAAGGTTTCAAAATCGAACACCAGTATTTCGGAAGTTCCAACTAATGCACCGTCAATTCTCCATTGATAAGACCAAGTGTCCATAGCGCAATCTGAGGCCGTGTTTTCCGCTACAAACGTATATACGCAACCATCGTTTGAATAACTAAAATCGGCTTCTATATCGCAAGGATTCAAGCAAGAACTTGGGCAGTTTACCTGAATAACGATACTTTCAGAAGCACATAAATCACCATTGTCATCAAATAATTCTAGCACCACAGTTCGGGGCCCTGAACTGGTATAACTATGAAGAATGGTGCTATTGCTCACAAAAGGATCTGTGGTTAAATCTCCCCAATCTACGCGCCCTTTGAAGCATTCTCCTAGATCTGGAATATCAATGCTATAACTGTCACATCCTATAGACGGTTCTTGACCGAAAGAGGAGACAATGGTATTTAATGTTTCTTCACAATCCGGGCAAGGGGGTTCGCAAGTTTCGTCTACATTTACTATAAATTCATAGGGTCCACAATTCAAACCGTCTCTAAGTACAGTCACCAAAACCGATTGTGGACCTGTTGTTAGAAATGTAGTTGAAATACTATCACCTGTCTCTAAAAGACTACCTGTTTCGCCATTCCATTCAACCAAGTAGGTGTCAGGGCAGCTAAGTGCTAGGGTTGGGAAATTTATTGTATAAACACATCCGTCATTGGAGAGATAATTTTCAAATAAATTATTGGCATTTCCGATAGCAGAAGTACAACCTTCGCATGGATCTGGTGGTACTGGGCAATTGTCTAAAGCAGCTAATAAATGCGGTAATTTTGCTTCTTCAATTAAATATTTTATTCGTGTAGCCTGACCCGTAGTTAAATTCTGAATGCATTCTGTCGTTCCATAAGACATTACATTCGTTAAGTCCCCTTGATAGGTGTCTTCATTTTCATCAAATCCATCATCATTCCAAACACAATCCATAGGAGCTCCTTCGGGTGCACCTATATATCCGTTGTCTGCAGGGGTATCAAAAACATAGTCGCCAGAGTCACATGCATTCGCTGGAAAAGGTCTTCCTTCTGGATCTTCACCATAGCGTATTACATGTTCCCTGATATGATTTGAAATACCAAGGGCGTCATTGTTTTCACAGGTTGCTGGGACAGGACAACCTATTGTGCTATGAAAAGTATGAAACAACCCAAGAACGTGACCCATTTCGTGAGAGGTTGAACCTCCACCTAAAAAGAAACTGCTCACAAAAAGAGCGGAACCTCTTCCTAATCCATCGGCAGCCGATGGAAGTTCATCATTTCCTACGAAAAACATATCGATTCGAGAATCTGAAACATGGGAAGAGTCGAATAATAAGCTTGGATCGTTAAAATATAAGTTGCTATCGATATAGTTAATAGGTTCTTCCCAAATGAAGTTAATGCCATGTATTCTGAAAGTGTCTTTCATTCGATCAATTTCATCACTAACGTCGCTTTCCAAAATCGCTTCGCTGCCGTCAGACTTTCGAACTATTTGAGGGTAAATAGTAAAACAATATTCGTTAGAATAGTACCTGCCACAGGTGGTAGTGTGCAACGCATCGACTAATGCTTTAGTGGTAGTTTCTTTTGTGTTTTTTGTTTCGCAAAACTTGCGAGTTTGAGCTTGCATTTGAGCCATCCCAATCATTCCCATGATGAGAAAAACTATGAAATGATAGTTGATTTTTTTCATAATAATAGAATTAGTTATTGATTTCTATTATTACGTAGAGTTTATATGTAGTTCTTACCTAGTGGTTTTTCTTTTTTTTAGAAAAAAAATGCCGGCAATTGCAATCGCCGAGGTAATAATTATCCACCAAGGAAATGATGAAGAAGGAATGGTGTCATTAGCCCCTAATAGTACATATGATGCCCAGAAATGTGGCGATGCTTCAGTAAAATTATGCGTATTGAGATAGTTGATTTTGGCATTATGCAAGGCCTTTGACTTTGTTTGCCCATCTTTTAAATTGGAATAAAAATCTGAAATTAGTTCTGAAGAAGATTTATCATCTATATTCCAAAGTGTTGAAATAACACTGCTAGCTCCCGAGTAAAAGAAGCCCCTTGCAAGACTCATGATACCTTCACCCGTCTCTTCCTTTCCCAAAGAAGTGTCGCATCCACTTAGTACCACAAGTGAGGCGTTGTTTGGGAGGAGGTAGAGTTCGTCCAGGTATATTTTTCCATCCCGAAATGCAATCCATGGCGCTATAGAATCTTGCGCACTTGCATGGGTGGCGAGGTGAACAATACCATAGTCTTTTAAGTAATTTTTAAAATGCTCTTTAGTGGCGTCTAACTCGATAAAAGAATCACCTCTATAATTTTTTTGAAGCATTGCAATTTCATTTCGGCTGTATTCTAGTTCACCTAGTTGATCTGTGTCAAACTGTATAGGTGCAAATCCTAAAAATTTGGGATTGTGTTCCGAACGTTCTGTTAGATCCAGAAAGGATCGTGAGTAGGCATAATGAAATTCAGAATCCTGAATTAAATAACGCACCTCATCTTTAGAATTAGATAATGTCTCAAATGGTAAAAAGGACAAAAAACTGTCTGGAATAATTGTAATGTTTTTTCCTTTTAACCGAGTCCTTAACTCTTCAGAGGGCACTAGTTCTAGGTAAATTTGATAAGCAAGGTCAGAATACAACTGGACCGCTTCTTCGTTTTGAAATGGTTGTCGGATTAATTCGACGAGTTGTGTTACTTGAGATTCTAATTTTTTAGTTTCAGGTATTTCGTAAAGTTGAACGGTTTCTCTGCTATATACCAAAACATAACTATTGAGATTTGGATAAATTCCGAAGCCGTCATCTTTTGAAATATAATATTCCATTTGTAATTCATCGTCATCTAGATTCTTTTTAGAAGACTTAAGAGAACTAACCGCTGCAGCATCTAAATTGGCATTAAGTTGGTTTGAATCTTGAGTCAACTTAGATAACTCTCTGTTTAGATCTATTACTTGTTGTTGTAAGTTGGACGGATCAATTTTTCCTTGTTGCGCATTTTTTAAACGAAATTCTGTAAGTACTAATAATTGATTTATCGAGTCTTCTGTTTTAAAATGTCCTTTTGGAAATTCTAGACTTTTCCTATAGTTATTTTGGGTAATATCTTCTAATAAAAGCAGTGCCTTGTCCTTTTCCATGAAGTAAAATGCCTGGTCTGGATCATTTTTTAAATAGGCTGCGCGAATGGCTTTTCCATAAATTTCCGTACTTATACGTCGCCAAAAAAGACGAGACCTAAACTGATCACTATTTAATCGCAATAGGTCGATAATTTGATCTGCCATAGTGAAGTATCGCAGTGCGTTATCTAGAAATTGTGGATCTTGGTTTTCTTCATAATACGCTAAATAAGTCTCTGCTAATTGGGGTATGGAATGAAGCAGGTTGGTCTTGTATGTAGTTTCAACAAGATCTTTGTAGGGTATATCATTATGTTGATCAAAATTGTAGCCCATTAAAAACTTAAGTCCGAGATGACGTTGTTCTAGACTTTTCTCAAATTCTTTTGTCAATGCATACGTATGACCTTTAGAAGTATGAATTTGATATAAGTTAAAAGAATCAGTTTTTTTAGTGAGTTGCAATGCCTTATTTAAAGCATCAAGAGAAGATTTAGTATCAAAAATATTATAGAGACTTCCCAGCCCAAGATGGACATTTCTAATGTTGACGCTATCATGCGTATTTGAAGCAACTTCCAGAGCTTCATTGAAATATCGAAGTGATTGTTCGAAATCAAGGGATAGATTCTGATTGTGCAATTCGGCTAAATTAAACTTGCCACTAAATTTAATTCTTGGTGAAGTTGGTATAAGGTCATTTATAGAATCTGCAGATTTGCCGTAACGTATACCCCTTAAAAGGCTTTCTTTGGAGCCTATCCTTCGATTCGCATAAGACAAATTTTGAAGGATCTCTCTTAGGGCTCTTTGATTCGGTAATTTTATTGCTTTATCGTAAAACGTTCTTGCAAGTTCTAGATAAATTAATGCCTTCGGGAAGTCGTTGATTTGAATATAGCTTAAACCCAACTTAGCATAAGCTCTTTTAGCATGTGGAGAGGATCTATCGTATTCTAATACTTGATTGTAGTGTTTTATACTTTCAAGAATTTGGTTATTTATCGAGTAATAAAAACCGAGATACATGGCACTCCTTTGCACAAAATCCTCGTCTATAGGACTTTTTGATAAGGCTTCCTCTAATGCTTTTTTCTCATAAATGATTGTCTTCGGAACGTCATGGTCGAACAGCCAATACGCATAATCTTGATAAAAAATAGGTAATGAGTCACTTTTTTCAAGGGCCAATTTCTCCAATAATGCTTCAGCCTGTTCCATTCTTTTCGCGACACTTTTTTCAGATTTTGTAATCTTCTGAATGCGATTTTGAGCGAGGCTAGAAAAACCAATGAAAATAAAAAAAACCGCAGTAACAATCTTTTTTAACAAATTGTTACTGCGAGAATTAATGTTTGTATTATATATCAAATTAGATGGGTCTTTATCCTCCATCGCCTTGCGATTCGGCTCTAGCACCTCTAGGGTCTTTATTTACGGTAACTTCTACATCAGCAGATCCATCGGTGCACGAAGTGTTCGTGACAATCCAATAGTCCATATACGGGTCAAAAGGTTGTGTAGTCCACATGCAAACGCCACAAAGTAAAGTTTCGAAATAAAATTGTCTTAGTTGAGCAATTTGCCCAAGAGACATGGAGGAATCATAGGTAATTTCAAAGATTTCACAAGTTTCTCCGAAGGGACAGTCGCATACAGGTGGTTCATAAGATCTATTTTGACCACTAGTCTGCACGTAATCCTGCAGTTGAATGTTCAATTCTTGAACTTCATTGTCTCCGTTAGAAGCGATTTCTTCTGTATTACAACTGAAGAATACACCCAGACATAAAGACAGCATTAATACTAATTTTTTCATAAATAAGTTGAATTTTGGATTAATAAATATAATGTATTTTAGCTTTACGTGTCGTTCCATTTAAAATCTTA
>Ga0316208_1000778_pt1 | contig 34936 bp, 20 predicted proteins | sample 3monopyrite_MG_FD_204944 | JGI IMG/M metagenome (GOLD analysis project Ga0316208, IMG submission 204944) | Microbial mat bacterial communities from mineral coupon in-situ incubated in ocean water Damariscotta River, Maine, United States -... | ecosystem: Environmental > Aquatic > Marine >...
ACGGCGAGCTTTTTGAACAACGGGAAGTTGCGTTTCGACTTCCATCCCTTCCGCAGCCGGTGTCGAACAGGCGGGGACCAGACCACGACGATCAATGACCGCAACCGAGCAAACGCGGCAAACTCCTCGCGCAGGCCGACCGGGCAAAAAGCAGAGAGTGGGAATAATAACCCCCGCTTTTTTTGCGGCATCTATTAACGAGGTACCCGCACGAACCTTCACTTCGGTTCCATCAATTGTTAGCGTGACATACTGCATAACGGACACTGCTCCTCTCCGGTAACACAAAGATGTTGTTCAATCAATTCGGGCCAGTATTTCAAAACAGAAAGCATTCGCGCGGGTGATGCAACGCCAAGCCCGCAAATCGATGTCAACTGCACGACCTCTGCCAGTTCTTCAAGCAGTTGGAGGTCATCTTCGCGAGTTTCTTGATCCAAAATTCGCTGCCAGATATTCGCCATCTGCACCGTTCCGACACGGCACGGCGTGCATCGTCCACACGATTCATCACGGAAAAACTGGATCGATTTCATTGCTTCTCTCAGCAGACATTCGTTTTTTGAAACAATTCGCACGGTTCCGGTGCCGAGCATGGTTCCAATCGGGCGCAGTGCCGTTTGCAAGAATTCGGTATCGATACAATCCGGGGGAAGGAAACCGCCGGAAGGTCCGCCGACCGCAATCGCCTGCAACTCTTCCCCTTCTGGTATACCGCCCCCCATTTCCAGAATGTCACTCAAGCGAGTTCCCAGCGGCACTTCATAAATTCCTGGTTTGCGTACACAGCCGATAAGCGAGACCAATTTCTGACCATGTCCATCTGCAAGAAACCACTTTGCCCCGTTGCGTAAAATGGAAGGCAGCCAGCTTACTGTTTCGATATTTTGCACCAGTGTCGGACGTCCCCACAATCCTCGTTCGGTGGGGAAGGGCGGCCTTAATTGCGGTTCGCCCCGGCGAGATTCCAAAAATTCGATCAACGCCGTTTCTTCGCCAATCACATACAAATCGGGCCCCGTGACAATTTGAATGTTGGGCAGCAGCGATTCATCGACTGTTTGACGCAGTTGTTCCAACGCTTCGCTCAACGCAATCTGACCGGCCTCACATTGTGACGTCACCACAATAATGACATCAGTTGCTTCCACGGTCCAAGCTGCAATCGCGATCCCTTCGATTGTTACGAACGCATGGTTTCGCATCACGTAGCGATCTTTGAAGGTCTCCGGTTCGCCTTCCTGTCCATTGATAACCATCACACGCGGACCGGGTTGCAAGCGAACGCTGTCCCACTTCATTGCCACGGGGAAGAAGGCTCCTCCGTAACCCTGCAGCCCGCTGGAACGAACGACCTCATGCACTTTGTCGCGATTATTTTCTGCTAGAATTCGATGGAAAGTGGTGAATGGTATATCCGCTTCGACAGATGATAAACCGGGCATCACACCGCTATTCAGAGCACTGTTTTCATCGCTGGAATTATCGGGAAGTAAACTGTAGAAACTAGCTGTTCCAAACTGACTCGCAGCTCGCGTTGGAAGTCTTTCAGCAGCAACTTCTGGCGGAAGATTTTCACGTTGCAAAACGGGCAGTTCGATGAAAGATTTCGTAACCGATTCCGGGCGGCGTTTCAATCCGGCAATAGAACGACCGACGTAATCGAGCCCCGGCGTGAGGATGTTCATCGCCAGTATCGCGTACATTTCAGCCCCCGGAATTTGCGTATAAAGACGACAGCAAACCCCAATTGTTGCCGCACCGATTCCGAACAACAGTCCCCCAATACGGGTGTTTGGCGTTGTCACAGGATCGGTCGTAAAGAATAACGCGAGCAGCAGCGTATTACTGCTGAAGAAATACATCACCGGGTCCATCGCCCACGGGGCATGACCAACCACATCTGCACCAGGCGGCAATGCCAATACCAGCAGTGGCACCGCGCAAATCATCGCCAGGGCAGCATCTCGTTTTTTGACGACAAACCACAACAGCAATATGCCAACTGGAATAAGAACAAAATCGCTTGTTTCGCCAATCGCACCGCGTGTAAAGCCGAAGAAAACATCGCTGAGATAAGGTCGCATGTGACCGCCAGCATCCTTAAATAGTGCGCTGGCACCGCTGACGCTGTCTACCTTGTTCCAAGCCCCATGCACTGCAGGATCGATGTATTCCAAAACAGCAACCGCGGTCCGTCCCAGTGCAGCCGGGTTGAATGGATTACGCTTCAACCATTTCCAGCGATACTTCCCCGGTAACTGCGCGAACAGCACACCAACGATAATCATATAGACCGGCGTGGTCGCAGAAAGTGTCAAACCAAGCAGCAAGCCGGTTACCAGACTTCCTGGATGAAACAGTTGAAAAGGTTTGCCAGCCAGCATTCGGGGCAGCGACCCCGCGACCATGCAACCGATAACGGAAACAGCCAGAACGAGGGCAGCTTTGGGACCAAACTGCCAAATTCCAAACGCCGTTGGTGGAATGAGAAGCGCAATGACGCACCACTTTGCACCGAGCCGTCCACGCAGATTTTTCAGTTTATTGATAATGCCGATCATTATTTGACGACCTCCTCTGGTGAACGGTGAGTCTTCAGGTTTTTCAACAGCGAAGGCCAGTCTAATTGTTGATTTTTACCATGTTCGTACCATTTGAAGACTTCGCTTGATCCGTGACATTTGCTGCACGAAGAAACAAAATCTTGATGACAGACCATGCAACTCGATGGTCTTGCCCGAGCAAGCACAATATGCTTCATCGCTGCGGTTGTATCACTACCTGGTTGCATGAATTCTTTTGTATGAGTTTGGGGGGGATGATCGTGGCAAGTCTGACAGGTATCGACCGTATGGCAAATAAAACAGCGGGTCTCGTTCGAGAATTCGCTGCGTCCATGTTTCTCTCGCCAGAACGGGTCGTGATGACTTTTCGGTTGCCGGGAGATCCCTTCTGAATTGAGAAGCTCGCCGCTTTTGTCCGGCTGATGGCATTCGTTGCAACGCCCTTGTTGCCACCAGACGTGCGCACTTTCCCAGGATTCCGGTTGGATAATAACCGGCGTTGTCGCACGGCTCCATTTAATGCTCGTTGCAGCAACGCAGATGATGATAAAAGTTCCCATCACAATTAGTCGGCCTAATCTTTGTCGTTGAGTCATTTTTTATCGCCTCCCGCTCCTGTTAAAACACATCGAAAGCCGATATCAAACGCCCGGTATCCCGGTTCTCGTAAAAGACCTGCGGTGCAGCGAACCTGTGAAGGGTTACTGTTGGAACTGCCCCCCGCGACAAAACCTTCTTCGGTCCACTCAGCAACATTGCCTGCCATATTCAGGCAGCCAAATGGCGAGGCACTTTTCTCGAACGAAATCGCTTTTGCTGCGTAAACGTGCCCATCATGTTCGGACCATTTCTCGCCCCCGGAATTCACTTTCGCAGGATCCCATTCGTTTCCCCAGGGCCATGTTCGAGCATCAGCACCACGGGCGGCTTTTTCCCATTCCTGGCGAGTTGGTAAACGCTTGCCTGCCCAGCGGGAATATGCCCAGGCATCCCACCAATCAATTCCGACCACTGGTTTATCGGGGTCTCGAAATGTCTTCTCATTAAATGGAGCCAGTTTTGCCGCTGGAGATTTGAGGAACAACGGCGAACGGAATTCCCGCCAGTAACGCGGGGTGTGATCCTTATCGGTCGGCTCATCGGGATGAGAAAACTGCCGCGGTTTCTTTTCGATCGCTGCCAGAAACAGCTTGTATTGACGGTTGGTTACTTCCGTTTTGTCGATGCGGTATGCAGGCAGGGTGATCGGTAGTTTATCTTCGCCACTCAGGAACTCCCCTGCTGAGATTGTGATCATCTCGCCGGTGTCTGGTTGAAGTGATCTGCCGGGTTGTTTGTTTGAAGTGGTTTTTGGAGTTGTCCTAATACGGGAATCGAGTGGGTCTGCGGTACCGACTTTCGGGAGAGAGGTCGATGCGGTTGCCCCCGGGGGCGGTCCTGTTATTTTACTCCAGCCTGTTGAGCGTACAGGAACTCCGTTACGATCAATAATGAGTGCTTCGACGCCCGACTGTTTTTCTACCCAGGCCATGCCTTTGATTGGTCCCATCACAAAGACGGCTGTCGCGAAAGCATCCGCCTGGGCAGGGTCGTCAGTCAGAATTGTTACACTCTGGCACCCCTGGGCTGGCTGCCCGGTTCGCGGATCGAGAATGTGTCCGTAGGATCGATTATTTCTGATGACATAACGCTGGGAATTCCCAGAGGTTGCCACTGCGGTATCACCCACAACAAATTCTTCCGTCAAACGTCCGGTCCAGCGAGGATGTTCGAGTCCGACAACCCACGGGCCATCGGTTTTGCGTCCGAGTAAATACAAATCGCCCCCTGCACTGACCGCAGCTCGTTCAATTCCCATTTCTTTCATCGCATCAATTGCAATCCGGGCGGCGTAACCCTTGCCAATAGCCCCCAGGTTGACCTGCATTCCCGGAAGCGGCAAAAACGCGGTTTGATCGGCTTTGTTCAATTCGATTTTTGAAGAATCGACCAGCATTAATGCCTTGGCAATTTGTTTTTTCGTTGGCAAGGGGCCGGTTGTGTCACGAAATGGCCATAAATTCCACACCGGGCCGATTGTTACATCAAACGCCCCTTCCGTTTTTTTGTGAAGCTCTTTGGCGAGTGTGAGTAACTCAAAGGCCTTCTTTCCCAATTTGACAGGACCAATGCCAGCCCGCGCGTTCAATCGAGAAATTGCACTATCGGGTCGCCAGGAACTAATTTCAGATTCCAGTAGATGAAGCCGATCAGTCGCTGCCTGGATGGCATCAATCGCCAGTTGTGGTTCCGCATCGACAACGAACACCATCGCGGTTCCCATCATCACCACTTCACGTCGGGTCGTTGTCGCTTCTGATAATATATGGGGAGCCGAAGTTGCAGAATGCGATTCTGTTACCTCGCTGGAAAGAGGCTTGCTCTGCTCGCTGGCCAGGGAATTCTTACTTTGCTGGTACGCATACCAGCCCCAGCCGAGCGCTGCCAGCGTCCCGAACCAGAATACGATCCAGTTTGTTATCATGTTACGAGTCATGGTAAATCTATTTCGGCTTATCTGGAGTTTATCTGCTTGCTTGAAAGTAAAAAGGTAACTATCCAGCTTTGACACAGTGGTCCGCAATAGCGGACCCTACAAACTGTTTATTAATCATCCGTGAAACTCCGTGTCCATCCGTGGCTTTTTATTGTTATCTCATTCCCTCCACAACAAGCTATTCAATCGCGAGTACAAAATTCAGCAGGTCTTCAACCTCACGAATATTCAAATGTGATGTTCCGCCGTGTGTATCAAACGCCTGAACCTGATTGTCAAGTGGTCCCTTTGGCCTGCGGTCTGTAATTTCGTTAAAGCCTCTTTCCCGACGATTCGGACGGACAATTTCCGCCCCCTGATAAACGGGAAGCCGGTATTTTCTTAATGCAGGATGTTTCGGTGTGCAAAGAACTTCTCGTAACGACCTGGTGCGTGCATGATGCAGAAACACCGGAGGACGATCAAAAATGCCGCGCAGTTGCATCGTCGTGAACGAGCCTTCGACATCTTCCACACGTCCGCGGTCGGCTGGTTCCATTTCAAAATCTGTCAGCCCATTGGCCACATCAACCGCTCGCACACTGGCGAGTGTGTAAGAGGCATCCCGGCGGGTCATTGTTGTCAACGGCGGCAACGCCCGGCGGTCGTTGTGCGTCAGGCTGAAATCTTTATTCGTAAATTCGGGAGCCGTGTGACAAACTGAACACATCACCGATGCGTTATTGAATAACGCACGCCCTCGCCGAACAGAAGGATGCTGTTGATCATACGGATTCGGCATAAGATGATTCGAATCGCCCAGCCACGCGGCTACAAATCGCAGGAAGTCTTTCAATTCGTATTCCTTCCCGTAGTATTTCTTTGCCTGCTGTCTGAAGAAAGCAGCACGGCGTTCTTCCAAGTCGTACCATTCATCACCCAGGCTGCGCGTTTCAACGCGTTCCTTCAATTCTTCGTGCATGACACGGCGTTTTTCTTTTGGCACCGATGACATGATCTTCGAGAAATCTCCTGCCCAGATCGCACGATCGAAATCGATTGAACTGGCTGGCTCGGTAATATCCGCGCCTTGCCCTTCCGATAAATGATGCGTCCCTTCAAAATAATAAGGTTGAATCGCATACGTATTTCGCATCGCAGGAATGCCGAGTGTGCCTCCCGTTGTTAAGTGACCATCGCGATTCTGCCCCACGGTTTCTGCGGCTCCCCAGCCGCGTCCGTCGCCGGTGTCGCGGTAGTGACAATGCAAACAAGAGGTATCGCCATCAGAGGTAAACACAGAAGTATGCACAATCAATTCGCCCCGTTCGGCATCGGTATGCAGTGGGGGAATGCCATCTGCCTGCAATTTTATTTCGTGACTGTCGCCAGTTTTCAGATCAATAATCGAAATCGATTCGCCGATCTGGTTGGCCACAAACAGTTTTCCCGCTGCGGGAGTCTTTTCCTCACCGGCAACAATCCCCATCGGACGCAAGCCGGTCGAAAAGCTGCGAAGCGGGACAAGTTTTTCAGCAGGGTCAGACGCACTTGGTTGCAGTTTCCATTCAACCACTTCAAACGTACCGGCCATTACCACATAAACACGATCTCCCACAACAGTAGCCCATTCAGGAAACGCACCATGCACACGCTGTAGCTCCGGCGGGACGTCACCTTTGACATCTCCCGTGGTCGCTTCAGCAGTATCGGAAGTGTACCGCACCCATTCGGGATGAGATTCGCATTTTCCCACCCGAAGCAAATAGTCCATCTCCATTCCGGGCGAATAGGCAGGGATCGATAATCGCGATAGATCGACTGCGACAACATCGTTTTGAATATCACGCATTTTGATATTCCAGGTACCATCAATGGCAACAAACGGTCCCATCACATGCTGTTTTTCAATCGGATAAGGATCGGTTGTGATCGGATCTCGCAGCACCGTAAACTGAGCCACAGCGTGGCTTCGATCCCAGGTTTCTGCCCCGTACGGATCGCGTGCGGGGGCGGCTCCAAACCCGCTGCCCATTGTCAAGGTAATCAATTGATCGCGGCCAGCGATTTTATCTGGTGCAATCAAAACATGACTGGCAACATTCTGTACAAAAATGGCGCCGACTTCATGATTCGCATCGACATCGACAATCGAAACATCCATCGTCCCCGTATTTCCCACAAACAAATGTCTGCCATCACGACTAAGAGTGACATCTTTGGGATGACTCCCCGCATTGCCCACCGGAATCCCCGGTCCTCCTTCGGCTTGACGGATCCATTCGACAAGTCTCGCCAAATCGGGGTCATTCGAATTAAATAACGTTTCGCCCGCATGTTGCAACGGCGTCACACTCTGATCGCCAAACCCTCCCAATGAAATCGAGACGACTGCGCGAATGAGCGGGCTTTCATACGGTTGCCCCCCAATCGAATTTTCAACGGCGGAAAGAAAGTTTTCGATCGGGTTATCACCACAAAGGTATCCTCCTGCAGCCGCTTCATGGCAGCGACTACAACGTGCCCGCAGAATCGCATTGATCCCCCCGAAACCGGCCTGCGTGGCGGATTGTATTTCCTTTTCGCTTAGTTCGCGGTTCAGCAATTCCTGTTTCAAATCATCGGGAAGTTCGTTGCTGCCGTAAAATGCTTCGTCATCAAAACCACCAACTTCTGTAACGCTGCCCGTTAATTGATTCCCTTTTGTGTTAATCTCGACGACTAAAACCTGATCCAGATAACGGTTCGCGATCCAGGCTTGTTTTCCATCTCGCGAAAACGCAAGTCCCTGGCAGTAGTAATCGACCGATATCTCTCCGGAAACTTGATCGATATGTGTATCAATGACTGTTGCATAATTCGAAAACTCATTCGTGACCACCAGAAACCTTCCGCCCGGATGCAACACCGGCACATACGGGCGTGATCCAACTTCAATCCTTTTGATGACTTTTTCCGTGGCAACATCAATCACAGCCACTTCATGCCCCGGCATCGCTTCGCTGCCGGCCAGCGTGACGTACAGTTTTTTGCCGTCCGCACTGAGCGCAACACGCTCCGGGCGATCCCGTAGTGGCTGCTTTACAGCATGAGGATTATTGTTGGCGACCGGGGTGAGATCCCGACGCTGAAACGATTGGCGATATCTCCAGACCTCGCTGGTGAGCCGATCAAAGCGACTGCGATACCAAACAGGCTCAGATGAAATCTGCCCCACCGAATCGCTGTCTGATGCAATCTCTTTTTCTGTATTTGCATCTGCCAGCGCACCAATCAACATGGCTATACTAACCACGATGATAAATATGTTGAATTTAGAGTTTTTCATAATACTACCTGTAAAATACGTGATACAGCCGTAATTGCAAGATCCGAATAGCGGCCCTGCAGTTTTTCCATGTTGTAAAAACAATAGTGGTAGACGAATTTATCTCGGTGGAATTTCAGGTGGGAATAACGGTGGCGAGCCGGGGGTGTTAACCCCCCTGGTTCATTTACTTGTAGGTTAGGCTCTCCAGCCTGATACAAATTGCACTAATGTTTCAATTAATTATACAAAGTTAACTGGTGAATCAAGGAGTGAATATCTTGGAAACCACATTTGTCAGGCTGGAAAACCTAACCTACTTTCTCATTATTTTTTATCGTGAATCGGTTAAATCGGTTCGGGGTGGGTCGCTGGTTTTTTCTGGAGTACGCCCGCCTGTAAAGGTGGCCCCCAGATCGATCCAGCGAATTAATGTTAAAAGTTCATCTTGACTCAGTTTCGTTTCTTCGGGATGCGGCGAACCGCTGTTGTTTATTGTTTGTGGGGCATCGAATTCTTTACCCGTTAATTTTTCAATTAAATAACTTTTGGATGACAACGCTTCTCGCTCATTCACAAAATACTTCTCTGCATGATACCCACTTTTGGGGTCAGACAAGCGATGCAGCGATTCATAAGAGACCGTGTAGTTGGTCGTCGCCTCGCCTCGTAAATCGAGCCCAGCCGAATGGACACTCGCCCCATCGTGGCACGAAACACAATGACGATCTAGAATCGGTTGCACATCGCGACGATAATCAACTGCAACATAGTCTTCTTTTTTCTTTCCATGCCCAAAAGGTTCCCGTCGCCGCCCGGTGACCGGATCCCACGTTGCCATCACCCGCGAGGCCGCAGAAACAATATCGGGGGGGCCAAGGGCATCGGTGTTATTGCCGGTTAACGCACCGTGACAACCTGCGCACAAGTTGGGAAAGACGCGACGCGGTATCGAGAAAGTCAACTTCTCGCCCGGCTGCACGTAGAACCAGCGATTCATCGAGTGCATCGCCATGCGGTCTTCATTCAGTCCCTGCACAATCAACGGCACTCCGGTAGGAACTTCTGCGTAGAATGTCCCATCCAGCTCCAAAGGGATTTCTGAAACAATCAGTCGGCGAGTGTGAATACCCAGACTGGTTGGTGTGGCGAACGGATCGGTATTCCCATCTTTGTTGCCGATCAATTCGAGTTCACTTTTTGTTGGTGGCACTTGTCTCACGATTCGTACATAGCGGAATATGTGCTGTGAATCGGTTGTACTGCCAGGAAGCCCCGGTGTTTCGCTACGGAAGTTTTTTTCGCCCACCGGTGCAAAATTCGTCAAGAAAGATTGCAGCAAAGGATAATCGTAACACTCAATTTCACCAGGTGTATCGGCAGGCATTCTTAATACCCCATCAATTCGTTTCGGTTTTGTATCGGAATGAGTCACTGCAAATTTCTGATGAGTTTCTGATTTTTCCTTGAGTCGAATCATAATCGGGCGCGGAGAATATTCTGCCATTTCTTTCGATGAAACACCCTTGAGAATATCCAACTTAACCGGACCTACCTTCTGACCATCTTCGCTTTGTAGAGCGCCGGTAAAACGAAGCCGATAGAGGTTCCAGTCCGGGTCGGCATCTTTATCCAGATGATTCAGCGAACTTTCTGCATGCGAAACCAGTACCGTTCCATCGGGAAGCGGATACGGGTCGCGAAAACTGCCTCCCGGCGAGACCCCAGACATCGTAACCGCATTGGCCCCCGTTTCAGGAAAGAAAGGTCGTTGCCCGTGCAAATACCGCACCGAGGAAGGATGCAACGGCTTCCCAAGAACATCTCCCCCTTCAGCCAGCGGAATGTTATCAACTGGGTTTTCCGGTTCGATATTAATACCGAACCCATGATCAACCAATAGCATCAAGCCGCCGCTCCAGTAGTTGCGAGGGTCCATCGCCATGCGTGTTTCCAATCCCTGGGGCAACTCGCGAGAATCTGAAACAAGCGAAAACCGCGATCGATTATTTCCTTGAATATGGTAATCGAATCCGCCAGCCATCACTCGAAAAATGGCTCCGTTGAAGACCGGGCGATTCGCCTGATATCCGATGTTTCGAACGGTCGTAAACATCACTTCGCCAGTCGTTCGCATCGTCGGGCGGCGTTCCTGGGCGGCTGTAAAAGTCATACGATGCGGTTTGCCAGCATCGGCTTGTTTCCCATTGGGCGGGACGATTCGCCAGATGTCATACGAGGAAAGGTTGTTCGCTTCTTTCTGTTCAATTTCATAAACGGTTCGGCGATCAATCGGATGCGGTAGTGGGGCATCAAGTACCAACTTTGCGCCGGCAACACTCCCTGTATCTTGCTGATGGCTAACAATCGTTCGCCATTCGCCCTGGTTGGGACCATCAACAATATAAATTCGCCGTCCATCGAATGTGCCAACCGCTTCGTTGCGCTGGGCATCAATCAACTCTTTTTTCGCTCCGCCATCCGCTTCGCCAAGTATTCCAAAGGGAACAGAGGACGCATACGCTCCCGCTGCATTCGAGGCAAAACAAACTACCACCTTATCCAACGATGTATCCGCCGGATCGTCTGGTCCCGGCGCATAAAGGGGATCGACATGATGAATCAGCGTGCCATCATCCAGACGAGCGGGATCGGAAGTGATTTGCCGCAAGGAATCTTTGATGCCGTTGAGCTTATCATCCAACTCCAGTTCATAAATCCGAAAGCCACTCTCTTCGCTTTGTCGCATGGAAAAGACAATTTTCCGAGCATCGTACCGCACATCAACCGACTGTATTTCGACCGGCCCATCGGGATGAAGTGATGCTGTCAAATTAACTGGCTTGGCCGAAGTTAAGTTGCCCTCTTGATCACAAGGCAAAACAAACAGATCTGACCCCGGCCAGAAAGCATCAAACTCGAAAAAGCGGCGCGGTTGATGTTTGGGACCACGAATGAAAACCACCCCCTGCAATCGTCCCACGTCTTTTTCTGGGATGGGCTTTTTATTGACCGATAATTTATTAACTAACGCAGTCCGCTCCAGCGCCAGCCATTCCAGAATGACTTTTACATCGGGATCGTCAAGCGACTCGAAGAACTGATTATTCCCGCCCCGCTGATGAACTCCCCCTTTGCTGATCGGCAGATTCTTTGTCAGCAATCGACTCAGCTTCAGGTCTCCCCCCAGGTTGGCAAGTCGACTTTTCGCTCCCAGCATCAATTTACGGTTCGCAGCAATTTCACGAGATGAAAAATCGTGCTTGGGATTGAAACGCCCTTCCTGCGAAGGCATCGGGAGCTTCAATTTCAAATCGTTAAAAACAGCCGGTCCATGACACGATGCAATAAAGCAGTTATTCGTCACCATGATCGGCAAGACGCGATCTCGAAAAAACTCTTCGTGAGGCAAAACCGGCTTCTGCCTGGCTGGTCGTAACGCAATTTCGGTTTCCACCCATTTCTGCATTGTCAGATAATCGGGATCGTCATCGGCAAAGAAAACATCTAACCCACGATGAGGCAAGCCCCCCAGTTGGTCTGCCAGTGGGACGCGAATCAGTGGACTAAATTTGGACGGCTCCTGATAATCAATCCGTGTCGCGACCGATGGGCCATGTCCGCCAGCATGATTTTCGTTCGCTCCTCGCGCCGTCTTCCAGGAAGCAAGCAACGATTCTTGATCAGGAATTTTTCCCGTTGCAGGGTTGATTGGAAAATAGAAGAAACCAGCATGATGGGGACTGTTGCTGAACTCCCTGAATTTTTCAGGAGAGACTCCATGACAATTCACTGCACAGCGCGATTCCATAATTGGTACCACTTGCTGACAAAACTGGTCGAACGATGCTTGCTCACCCGGTAGCAATTCTTCGGGAGAATCAACAAGTCCGCTTTGATCAATCTGGTCGCAACCAACCATGACAAGGGCGAACAGCAGCAACGCCAGTCGCAAGGTCCGCTGTGCAGACCATTTGGGGGAGAGAAACGCATGTGTTCCGATCCACACAGCGGACCTTGCGGCTGGCGAATCAGACGGCTGCCCCAGATCACTGATCGTTTTAATTCGATCTGGCTGATTATTCAAACAAAATAAACTCATGGAGTCTCCAAAGTTTGCATGATCGATACCATGTTCACCACAGGAACAACAGGGGTATCATCACCAAGTAGAAGGCGGGCCAATTTCTGGGAGTAGGAACGATACCGCAGTGTCACACGTACTTGCAGCGGTCCGGTTATTTTTTTCGGAACTGCAAATTTGTAATGCTCCAGTAACGAGTCACGGGGCGGGATTGTGTGGAAGGAGATAAACTTGACCATCTGCCAAGGTTTAATCGTTTCATTGCCTTGCTCATCAATACCAACCGAATGAAACATGATTGCATCGGGATCAATTTTTCCGTTTTCGTCGATCGCACCACTACGGAAAACTTCTTTCCCGTCTGCATCAGTAATTTCGACATCCAACCACATCTGCCGCACTTCGGTCAAACTGGTCGGCAAATTATGCCCTGCGGTTTCGTTTGTAACACGCACATCAAATTCTGTTTCTTTGCCGGGCGTTATCTGTTCCGGAAAAATCAGCTTTAGTGAAGCTGCACTTTTAAGTAATTCCTCTGCCATCGCAGCATGCTCATCAGCCCCTTGCAGTTTGGTGATGGCTGTATTCGCACCCACAAAATAGTGACTTGAAATGTGATCTCGCATCGGACTTTTTTCGGTTGCACGTCCCGGGTTGTTGATTTTCTTCAACGTGCGAGCCGTTTCAATCGCCAGTTTCACCGGCCTCATATGACAATCCTGGCACTGAATTCCTTTTTCCGCATAAATACTGCCAAGCCATTCTTCATACGTGCGATCAACAACCAGGCCATTGTTGGGATGAACAACACGGTGACAGTTCCCACAAAATTTTGAACTTCTCATCTGCTTACTCGCAACAGTCGCCCGCCCGCGATGTAAACAACGACGCTCTGCATGCGGTCCATGAATGGGCCCTTTCGGATCTGCCACAAAGCTCGCGTTTGCAGGCAATTCCTCTTTGGAAGCAAGATTTGAACCATCAATAAAGTGACACACAACACAACTGATGCCATCAGACACGGGCGACTTGAATTGATCAAGCCCCGAATTTTCCCCATGCCCCGAAAGAACCAGCGGCGAAGAATGGCACCCCATACACAACTTGTCTGTCTTCCCGTCCGTGTCTTCACTTGCCATGTGATACAAAGCCCGAAAGAAAGGGTCGCTAAACCCAGCTGAGTGCATCGACCCCTTCCACTCTTTTCCAATCCGTTTATGACACCGCGCACAATCTTCGATAGAGGCGTATTCATCCAACGAAACCAACTGACCATCAGAAGTTGTTTGAGAAGACGGATGAAACAATGACTTTTTCACTTCGACGGTATCAGATTTAACGTCATCAGCTTTCTGCCCATCGTCCGTCGTACTTACATCATTTCTCAGGGACGCATTATTTGTTGACTTTGCACCATCAGATTCAGAAGCAGACTTGCCGCAAGAACTCAACAGCATCACCAAAACTGCAAGACCAGCATAACGCCAATACCGCCCCCACTTGATGATGACTGGGCAGAACTGGCCTGGCACATCACCACTGTCGCAAAACTGATTTTCTTTCTGTTGATTAGCCATAAATGCTCGCCCGAATTTCTCTTTCACCAATTTCACCAACAAGTTAAGACCCTTGGAAACCCCTCACGGACTCTGTAGTCAAACTATCTAAGGACCGTTCGAATAATAACTGTCGTATCCTAGACGTTCTATTTTCTTGGCTGAAGGCCAAAATTATCATAGCCTGGGGCAACACCCCAGGTAATGGTGAAAGAGGCCTTTGGCCAAAAAAAGTAGATGAAACCAGACAGTAATTGTTCGAGCGTTCCTAAGCACGCCAAGAGTCATATACTAACTAAAGAGGACCCCTGTTGTCTAGTTTAATTAGTGTTATTCTCCATTTTATTTTATTTTCGTATATTTCCTTGCCACTTCGTAGTTACCCTGCAATCAATTCGCGAGATAAAGCAACTGCACCGCTGGCACTGTCGGAGTATCCATCTGCTCCAATAGTATCTGCAAATTGTTGTGTGACTGGTGCGCCACCGACAATAACTTTGCATTGATCACCAAGCCCTGCTTTTTGCACCGCTTCGACGACCGCTTTCATGCCTGGCATGGTTGTTGTCAACAGTGCAGAAACAGCAATAATATCTGCCTGGTGCTCTTTCGCTTTCAACACAAATGTTTCAGCGGCGACATCAACGCCTATATCAAACACCTCAAACCCGCCTCCTTCAAGCATTGATGAAACCAGACCTTTGCCGATATCGTGCAGGTCTCCTTTGGCGGTTCCAATAACAACTCGCCCCACTGGTTCAATGCCCTTTTCCGCTAACAATGGTCGCAGAATATTAAGGGCTCCTTTCATGGCACGTGCCGAGATTAGCAGTTCGGGTACAAAATACTCGTGGTTCTCGAACCGCCGACCAACTTCATCCATTGCAGGAATCATTCTTTCGGTGATCAGTGCCTGTGGATCAACCCCTTGTGCCAGTGCAGCATTTGTAATTTCAAGAGTTGTCGCCGCATCACCCGTCAACACTGCTTCGGTCAACTTTTCCAAATCGAGTGGTGAGTCAATCATGGTTTCTCCCGGCCTGGTTCACAATGAATGATAAAATCAGAACGCAACTCCACGCACAAGGGTAATCTGAATAGGATATAGTTATCAAGTTTAATAGGGGGAGATTTTATCAAAAGAGAGGCGATCTCAACCGATTCTAGTTATTTTGGGTAGTAAAGTGCTTATTTTTAAGCATTTAATTTGATCTGGCTGATTCTCACTCATAATAGGATTTGTTCATCCGGAATGTCGTGATAAGATAATGCAACGGAAAGATTTTAATAATGAATACCAGGGGAGGCTTTTGTGATCAGTCAGCAACTCGATTTTTTTCTTGATTCCTCTGCTCGATTTATTCGAGATATCGATACGCCCGTTAATCGAAGCGAAGTCATTCGTTATCTGGGCTATCCTCCAGATGTTTCGCCCAGTCCGCAGTTTCAGGAGGCGTTAGATACCTGGGTTGAAAAAGCAAAAAACCGGGCAACACCACGTGCATCATTTCGTATTCTGCCTGTAACAGAAATCAACAAGCGTTCTTTGCAAATTCAGTTGGAACAAAAGAAGATTTCTTTCAAAGGAGCAATTGGAGAGTTCCTGGGGCCTTCTCAATTTATTGTAGCCTTTGTTGCGACCGCCGGCGTCGGTGTTGAAAACCTGGCGAGTCAATTGATGAAACAAGGAGATGACCTCGCAGCGATGATTGTTAACGCCGTAGGAGCAGAGAGGGCAGAAGCTGCCGAAGCTAAAGTGATGGAACAGTTGCGGGCAGAATCCAAACCAGCAGGGCTCGCCCCGACACTGCCTTACAGTCCCGGTTATTGTGGAATGGATTTGACTGAGCAACAAGCACTCTTTTCACTTTTTGAAGGCGAGCAAATCGGCGTTACACTTTCTTCTTCCTGTTTAATGTTTCCGATTAAGTCGGTCTCCGGATTGATTGGGTTAGGAGCATCGTCAGATATTGTTATCAACGGTTCCCCCTGTGATCGTTGCAAAATGAAAACCTGTGCGATGCGTCGTTGATTACTCTCTGCAGGCATGCGCGTAATCGGTTAATGCCTGGATATTTTTCAGTGGTGTATCTCGGGGAATTTCACAGCCCGCACCGATGATGTAACGCTCTCCCGCCTGCTGGTGACACTTGGCAATGGCGGCGGTTACTGCTTCGGGAGTGCTGTTTCGCAAGTCGCTCACCGGGTCGATATTTCCGAGTAATGCCTGGTCTGGCCCCATCGATTCGCGTGCAGAATCAACCGGCACAAAATAATCGAGATCAACAATTTCGCAACCAAGTTTCCCCATTCCTTCAAGAATGGCATTGGTGTTCCCACAAATATGTAAGCGGACATGCGCTCCCATCGCCTGCAGTCCTTCGACCAGTTTCTTTTCGTAAGGCCAGACAAAATCAGTATAAAACTTCGGGCCGATCAACGAAGCCGCCGCGTCCCCCACTCCGATAATATCTGCTCCCGCCTCTATTTGTGCTTTGCCGTATTGCAGTTCCATTTCGAGAATGAAATCGAATAACGCCAGGACAAATTCTGGCTCGTCGAAAAAATCCATCATCAGGGTGTTGATGCCGCGTAAATCAGCCGCTTCCGCACAAGGGCCTTCCACCCAGCCTTGAATCGCCTTTTCATCGCCGACTCGCTGCTTCATTAACTCAATCGCTTTGATCGCATTGGTCATTCGACCGCCGCCGAAAGGATCAGGAACTTCCAGTTTCGCAAGTTTGTCTTTATCCGCAAGCAGGGCATCACTTTCGATAATGGCTGCCGGCTGATCATCGTAATATTCGATGTGCGCACCACAATCCGCCGCTTCGCGAGCCGGGTCAGAGATGTTGGAAACGATGTCGTAATCAAATTTCAATGCCGTTTGTATCTGGGCTTCTGCAAGCACCTGATAATCTTTGACATACTCTCCGTACTTGGCGCCAATCTGATCGACACAAAGCATCATCACCACCGGCATCAACGGCGGACGATCCACCTGTTGACCATTCAAAAAAGCAAGAACTCGTTCACGACCATTCATTATCTGTTTCCTAACCCAGGTAAACCGGAATCAAAACAAGTAGGTTAGGCTTTCCAGCCTGACGAATGTGGTATCCATGAGATTTACTCTCTGATTGATCAGTGAGCGCTGTTTTATTAATTGAAAGATCGGTACAATTCGTGTCAGGCTGGAAAGCCTAACCTACGATTCATCAAAAATATCCTGCCACTTTTTCGCAGCATTTCCCTGATAAGATACTATAAGGTATCTAACCCAGGTAAACCGGAATCAAACAAGAAAAAAAGTAGGTTAGATGATTATAGATTGAGAATGATCAGGGTGTCAAAGCGGGGGCGGTTTTTGGGGTTTCCAGAATGTTGGGCAGAGGGGCGATAAATTGCTGGTGTAGCATTGTTCGGATTGAGGCGATTCAGACACTGGCGTTTGTCATGCTGCAACTAATGGCGATTATTTTTTCGTTGCAGTTGCCGACGATTTGAAGAACGCTTACGCTTAGTCATCCTTGTAACTTCCGATGAAGTAGCGGTATTAGCACCGCTCAAACAATAACTGTCGTATCTTTGACCTGTAAGATCGCGTCTGCTCTCTTCAAATTCAGTATCCATTCCAATCGTTTAACGGCAAGCCGAATTTGATGGGTGCAAGCACGCCATCCTACAGTTTGAGATGAAGTTTTCAGATGAGTCTGAAATAATTCTGCCAAGCCTACTGACAAATTCAATTTCAATCGAAACCAAACATCGTAGATTCGTTAAGAATAAAGGAAGACCATGTCACCTCGAATAACAGTTGCAATTATTGCTTTTCTATTTTCACTCGGCGTTCTTGCAGAAGAATCTTTTGCACAGCCCGCGGGAGACCCTCAAAAACCTGGTGTGGTGATTGATGCCAGCCAGTTTGATTCGATTCAGGCAGCTCTTGATGCAGTACCGATTTCGGGAGGCAAAGTTATTTTGCCTGCGAAAACGATTGAACTTCAAACGCCTTTGATGATCAAAACGGAAAGAACACGGCTTACTGGAGCAGGAGCTGCAACGCATTTGGTTAATAAAAATGAGCAGGGACAACCTGCCATTCATATTCGAGCTGATGGTTACGAAAAGAATAAAAAACTGCGACTTTGGCAGGTACAGTTGGATAACTTTCAAATTTCGGGAAATCCAAAAAGCGGCTCAGGGATTTTTGCACAGGGGATTCAAGAGATATTCATCCAAGGGGTTTCTGTGCATCATCATGGCGAGCATGGGATTTTTCTTGATTTCTGTTACGAAGATCCCCGCGTTTCTGATTGCTTAATGACCTACAATAAACAAGCCGGGCTGAACCTGGTCGGGAATCACGATATTGTTGTGAATGGAAATCATTTTGAAGAGAATTTCGATGCGGTTCGCTGTCTGGATGGTTTCAATTTAACCATGAATGGCAACAATCTGGATGACCACCTGGGCAATGGTGTTGTGATTGAAAATACCTACGGGTCGGTTGTTTCGGGAAACATGATTGAAGAGTGCAACGGCTGGGCGATTATTCTTGATCGAGATTGTTACGGGATTACTCTGAGTTCGAATGTGATTGCTCACGATATGAAAGGGGGGATCGACTTGCGTGATGCCTGGGGATGCGCGATATCTGCCAACACTTTCACGCTTGTGCATCATGCGGCGGTACGAGTCAGTTCAAATTCTGGACGCATCAATATTTCCGCCAACACGTTCTGCAACAGTGACATGGGAGGAGCAGTTAAACGCAAATTAAAGCACGAAAATCCGTTACAACTTGATGCCGGTGCGGGAATTGTTCTGGAAAAAACGGAAGACATTCTTATTTCCGGAAATATGTTTTCGGGAATGGATACTTCTGCGGTCACCTGCAACAGTGAAGATTGCAAACGCATTAATATCGTCGGCAATCTTGTGACAGATTTCGGGCGAAAAAGTAAAAAGCAGCCAGACCCGTTTGATGTCCCCAAAAAAGATTCCGTTCAATTGCACAATAACATGATCGGACCAGGCAAAATGGAACGTGCTGAATTCAAGAAGTAAATCTCGTGAGTTTCAGGATGCAGATTTCCAAAGCGAATCGATCGCTCGAAGCAAGTCTTTGAACTCGAACATATCTTCCAACTGATGTTCCCGGGCAGGCGTGCCGGAAGATTTGCATGATACAGCTGCCGGTGAGGACTTTGTTTCTGTTCGGCCAATAATTACACGGGGAACTTCTGAAAAACTGCTTGCCTCAGAGTGAGCGTCCAATGTTTCGTTGGAGTGGAGAACAAGCACAGTTCCTGCTTGATCTGGTTCGCAATTTTGCAACTGCTGCCAGGAGCGAACGCGCGTTACCGAAGTACCAGCCGGTTCGAGGATGGCTCGAAGAACTTCTTCTGTTTCATGATGTTCATCAAGCACAAAAAGGCGGCGGGATTTTTCCATGAGTTCCTCCTTGAACTTCACTCGGTTGATTTAGGTAAACAGATTCTATTGAGAATCAATGCGGCTGCGTCAATGACAATAGCTGGACATGTGCAGAAGCCTCTCTGCATACGGGGGAACGGAGAGTATCTGGAATGCCCGTTTGTGTCAAAAGCAAACGGAACGATCTGTTTTCATCGGGAGCGTTCAGCCTGTGATGATGCAAATTGGCTAAAATCGACAGGAAATCGCTATTGACGGCTCAGAGAAATAAGTATACGGTTGATTGATAGCGTGGTAGATTTTACAAATACCCGACAGATGAATGATCAGGCAATTAAATTCTGGAAAATTCGTTCGAGATTTCCGGGTTGTTATACGAGAATATCTCTCGAAAAGATGTTCCCATCATCTTGGTGAAAATAGTCCGTTACTAATCACTCTCAAAAATCAAAGATAAATGTTTGTTCTTTGGTGCCAGGGTGGAGGTTAGTTGTGCGGAGATTGTCTGATACTCATGCACCGCTTTGAAGCTGACACTCTGATTGTACACGCTCCTGCGAAGCTGAATCTGTTTCTCAAGGTTCTTGGGAAACGTGAGGATGGTTTTCATGAGATCGAAACCGTTATGCAAACGATCGATCTGTACGATACTTTGCTGTTTCAGAAACGCGACGATTCACAAGTGACACTAAAGGTCCGGCAAGTGAATCCCTTTTCCGCAAAGAATCGGCAGGCACAAGAAGATATTCCCAGCGATGAGAATAATCTTGTCATGCAAGCGGTCAAACTGCTTCAGGGAAAAAATGAACAGAACACGGGCGTAGATATTACACTTGTTAAACGAATTCCTTCGCAAGCTGGATTGGGGGGCGGTTCCAGTGACGCTGCCTCAACTATTAATGGACTGAATCAACTTTGGGATCTTGGCCTTGGTTTGGATGAGCGTTGTCAACTCGCCGCTCAACTCGGAAGTGATATCCCCTTTTTTGTCACAGAATCGCCTTTGGGGACCTGCACCGGAAGAGGGGAACAGATTCAATCACAGAAATCGCGAAAGCTGCACTTTGTTCTTGTGAAACCTCACTCAGGGCTTTCAACAGCAGCAGTCTACTCAAACTGCGCAGCTTCTACCTTTTCACAATCTGCAAAAGATGTCATAAAAGGTCTGCACATGACGAATATTGCAAGTGTAGAATCTTCACTGTTTTATAATTCGCTGGAAGAGCCAGCCCGACGATTAAATCTGGATGTACAACAAACATTAGAACGGCTCGAACAACAGCCGTTTGTGAAGACGATGATGAGCGGCAGTGGAACCACTTGTTTTGGATTGTGTCGTTCCCGTAAGCAATCTTTACATCTGGCTCAAAAACTGAAAAGTATGGATATCGCAAGAGTGTATGTAGCCCAAAGTCGAGTTTAGCACCTACGAGAAGGAAATCGGTCATGGAGATTACAGAAGTACGCATCAAGTTAATGGAAGACCCCAGCGACCGCCTTTGTGCATTTTGTTCGGTCACCCTGGATGATTGCTTTGTCGTTCGCGATCTAAAAATAATTCAGGGAGCCAAAGGGGCATTCGTGGCGATGCCAAGCCGGAAACTGTCGGATCGCTGCCCGAAGTGTCACTCGAAAAATCAAATTCGTGCAAGTTTTTGCAACCAGTGTGGAGTCAAACTTCACCCCGAACGCGCCTACAAGGATGATGCTGGCCGTTCCAAACTGTATGCAGATATTGCCCATCCAATAAATTCAAGCTGTCGCGACATGATCCAGAAACGAGTCATCGCCGCATTCGATGAGGAACTTGTTCGAGCCAAACAAACAGGCTATGTTTGCAGCTACGACGATTACGAGGAAGAACGATTCGCCAAACTGAATGAATCTGAATCTGTCGCTCCGATTGCCGTCGATGAAAAGGGAATTTCAGATTCAACTCCGCAAAATAATCTTCTACAAGAAAGTCCCCCTTCTGCATTGTCCGGGACAACCATGAATCTTGAAACCGAAGATGGCAGATTACTTCGTGTCGATTCCCAGTCCAACCATGAAGCCAACGCTCCGGAAAAACGCGAAGAGCCGGGCGAAAAGCAATGTCAAAAAACAGCCAACAGCGACAGCTTTGGCGATGGGATTATTTGAGCCTTACGTTTTAACGCGTCCACGCATTCCGTTTGACAATAATCAAGGCGAACGTGATATTCGAATCGCAAATTGAAGCAAAAGATCTCGAACTGTTTCTGCGGAGCGGAGAGAGGAACATCTTCGCCCGCATTCGTGACTACGTCTCAACACTTTTTCGCAGCAATTCTTTCGATAAGAGCCGGGACTGGATTACTCCGAGATTTCCCGTAGACTCACCTGTTTGATTAAAATTCTCATTTTCCCGAATTGGTCCCCCGCGTGAATTTGAAATCCGATGCGTCCTGTCTTGAAGCTCCCTTCCTGAACGGCTGCCACTTTTTTATCATTGAGAAAAATCGTGTGATGATCTCCCACAGCTCGAATGACCATTTTGTTCCAGCCCTCACGGTTAACTGTGGAGGCATCTGTGTTGGTTGCCAGGAACAACTTGCCGGGGCAGTAAAGAGTGCCGCTTAATGCGAACGGTTTTTTGTATTCAAGGATGTCCGCCTGGTACGCTTGCTTGGGCGATTGATAGCGATACCAGATCCCTGAATTCGCAGGCCAGACAATTTTGTACGTCACGCTCAATTCAAAATTGCCGAACGATTTTTCGGTAAAGAGATCGCCAGGTTCATTGTTGGGCCCCTGCCGACCTGTGAGAATCCCCTGTTTCACTTCCCACCTGGCACCGCCTTCTGCTTTCCAACCGGTTAAATCTTTTCCATTGAATAACGCAATGGCAGACGCTTTATTTTGTGCAACCGGCTTGCCGGCAACAACCTCAGTGACCGAACAGACCGTCATCATAATCGCTGACAGTAACAGATACTGGATTGAATTTTTCATCTCGTCTTTTCCTTGGAAAGTGGGCGAACAGTCGGGCTCACCAGAGAGTCTCCCGTATTAAAGGCAGACAAGAATGTCTACCCTCCGTTCAATTGTTTTTTTGAATCAATGGTAACTATTCAGCAGAACGGCACTTCTGAATTATCTACACTTGGTCCGGCACGACAAATGGCTTGCGATAGCTTGGATTGTTAAGCAGATCGTTCGCTTCTTTATCGTCAATGACCAGTTCCGTTTTGGGATCAAACTGTAACGGACGCCCAACCTGGTATGCAGTGCGTGCCAGCAGGCAAAGAGCGGTTGATTTGTGACCCTCTTCGATATCTGCTCGCAACAATTGGTGATCGCGGGCGCGGATGGCTGCAACCCAGTTTTGGAAATGAGGCTTGTTTTCCATGGGATGGCCTTCTTCAAACTTGCTCGGTCCAGGTTCTCGCTTGCGACCAACAAATGAATGGTAGCTGCTGTAATCAGGGAAGATCATGTAGCCGTTGGAGCCAAAGAAAATGGTGCCGACGGGAAAGTCCGGTTGTACAAACGGGTATTTATCCCGGAAGCCTGCTTCACTATTCGTGTACCAGGAGCGATGCTCATAAGTGACCATCGGTCCGTCTTCGCCAAATTTATAGGTGATCGAAACATGCGTCGGCGATGTGCGATCATCTTCGTGAACATACTTGCCCCCCAACGCTGTTATCTGTGTGGGATGATCATTCAATCCCAATCCCCAGCGTAAAATATCCAGTTCGTGAACGGCTTGATTCGCAAAACAACCGCTGGCAAGTTCCAAATTCCAATACCAGCGTCGATGCCAGAACTGGCTGTATTCGTGCATCGGTTTTGGTCCCAGCCACTGACTCCAATCCAATCCTTCCGGAACCGGACTTGGATTAATACGCCCCAGATTGCCGCGAATTTTGTAATCCAATCCGCGAGCCATGTAGACATCGCCAATGGTTCCCTCCTTTAACTTCGCGATCCCTTCCATTATGTTTGGGCTCGAACGGTTTTGTGTTCCATGTTGCACAATGCGATTGTATTTGCGAGCAGCCGCGACCATTTGCCGACCTTCAAATAAATTGTGTGTGCCTGGCTTTTCGACATAGACATCTTTCCCGGCCTGGCAAGCCCAAATGGTAGAAAGCGAGTGCCAACGGTCCCCCAATGCGTTGCTGATGGCATCAATCGAAGGATCGTCAAACATCTTTCGCATGTCGCTGTAAAGAGTCAGTTTTTTATCTTTCAGCCCTGCGTAACGCTTTGTTGTTGTGTTGAGTTTCTTTTCATCGCAATCGCAGACCGCAACAATTTCGACATTCTCGTTTTCCATTTCAACCAAGGCATCGATGTGGGCTTTCATTCGCCCTCCCATGCCAACCAAGCCGATACGGATCCGATCATTCGGACTCTTTCGAGACTTGGCGATCGCAGGAGCCGCGATTATCGCTGCACCGGTTGTTGCCACGGCTGCACTTTTCAAAAAATCTCGTCGATCTGTTTTAGGCATCGGAACTCTCCTATCGAGAAAATTGTGTCACTAAATTAATTCAGAACTACCAGCAGAGTAAATGTTATCCAATAAGACTCCTGACAGGAACGGTTCTAGCGAATCTTTTCCCCTATCGCGAACAGTCTCAACCAAGCAGACTTCTAACCCAGCGCAGGTAATTCAAAACCTTTTCGGCGCTGCCTGGAAAGTAGCAAATTCGCTTCATCACAATTGGTGAATTGTTCGGTATCTGGATTCCATTTCAATTTCTTGCCAACCTGCCCGACATCGCGAACGATATTAACCAGATAGCAAAGCGTGGAAGATCGTTGGCCGTATTCAATATCAGCATTGCATCGTTTGCGAGATTTGATGCACGCGATCCAGTTTTCGATGTGATACTGCGTTTCCATTTTCCGATTAGCACCGGGGTTATCAGATGAGCGAACCAGTTCCTTCGGATTGCTGGCGATTTTATTGCGGTTGATTTCTATCTTCCCTTTATCACCCATGAAAATCGCGCCCAGCCCTGGCCCCCAGTCGCCATCAAGTTCCAGACGCAGTTCGGTTCCATTGGCATATTTCATTCGAACCTTCGCACGCGGTCCGATGACTGCTTTAGCCAGCCCGCGGTAATCGACGCCGGTATCTGGGTTTCCTTTCGGGTTATCGTACTTGCCGGTCGCCATCGATTCGACAGGTTCAGCGAGCCAGACTTCTACCGGACCAGTTTCGTCAGTTCCCAAGGCTCGTTGAATTTGATCGTAAGAGTGCGTGCCCCATCCGGTCACACCGTAGCAGCGACCGCCACCATCGTAAGACCACCAACGTGCCCAGCCACGATGGATTTGTGGATGATAATCTCGAAGCTCCGCCTGATTCGTCCAGATGTCCCACCAACCTTTACTGCCCCCTTGCGGAAGCGGCTTGGCGGGAAGCGGCGTCCAGAGATCCGGCCCCACAAAGTTTGGTGCCAAAACAGTATGCACCTTACCAATGGCCCCATTCTTCACCAGATCACTCGCCCAGTTATTGATTGGCATTGATCGCTGTTGCGTTCCAACTTGTGTCACACAATTAAACTTGCGAGCCGCATTAACCATGTAGCGACCTTCGGAAATCGTCAGACACATCGGCTTTTCAATATAAACATCTACCCCCGCCTGCATCGCCAATGTCGCGACCCAGGCCCGAGCGTGTGTTGTTGTTTCGACCATGACGGCATCGAGTTTTTCCTTCTCGATCATTTTGCGAAAATCTTCGTAAACCGCCCAGTTCTGATCTTTACCAACCGCTTCGATAAACTGACTACAACGAGGTTTGAAGCAATCACAAATCGCTTTGATATTTACTTGAGGGATTTGCAGGCAAGTTTTTGCAATATCCTTGGCGCGATTACCAGTACCGATGATGCCTACATTGACTTGCTCATTAGCACCGCTTTGAGTCCCCCTCCCCAGCACTTTTGAAGAGACAACATAAGGGGCAGCGAAACTGGCAGTAGCAGCCGCGGCTGTGTTCTGAAGGAAATTACGTCTTTTCATCACTTGCTCCCAGGTAGGAAATTGAGGCGGGTGGTTTGAGGGAACCTTTATTTATTCAAAAATCTTCTCTTGAACGGAAGGGAAATATTCTTGCCTGCCCACGATACAGCAGACTCTTACCAGACAGACAGGAATGTCCGTACTCCTTATGAATAAATAGAGGTCCCCATGACAACTAAAACGCAGCAGAAAAAACGAAGTCTCTCCATAGTAGAGGGTCTTGTCTTATTTCGATCCCCTGATACTACATATAAATGACCTTTCTTGTCCAGTAAAGAGAATGAAAACGTAAAGATATTTATTTATCCGAACAGATGAAGCATAAATTCCTGATGGTGTTTCAAACATTTTCAATAAAAAATAATACCCATAACTAACGACTACTATATGACTTGCAGTATTTTAATTGTATGAATAAACAGGCAAGTGTCATTTAATTCGAGATTCCTCTTGCGGGGGAAATCAGGCTCGTCTACAATCTAGACTTATTAAGTCTTGTTTAATGCATAGTATCTGAGTGTTATTGGCAATTTGGTCGCCGTGAAGTGACCAATCGAGACTTAATACCTGTTTTTGGCAAGAAAACGTTTCTCCAAACCAACTAGCAAAAAGGCGGACAGATCGATGGACATCTTATTACAAATTTGGGTTCCTGTTCTCTTCATCCTTTCCATTCTGACATGCGTGGGAATGGCTTGGTTTTTCTATGTTCGCTCAATCAACATCCCTTGGGATCCCTACAAAACAGTCTGGTTCCCCAAGAAAAAACAGTCCTGAAATAGTAACTATTCAGCGCTGTCCAGTTAAGGAACCTCTATTTATTCAAAACTCCTTTTGGACGGAGGGTAGACATTCTTGTCTGTCTACAACAGAGCATGTTCATACAAGACAGACGCCGAATGTCTGTGTTTCTTTTGAATAAATAGTCTCTCCTGCAACAGGTCTGAATAGTTACCCTGATTCAGTGATTATCCATGTCCATCGCGGCAGGAATCATTGAGTGCCGCGATGATGAAAGGCTGCGATTTCATTTGTGTACCACGGCTCATAGAGCTGTGCATGATGAAGTTGTGTCCTGTTTTTGCTATTTCCCAACTCCAATACATCACGACTCACAGAGCCGTAGCACAGTTGTTTCATTTATCTTGTGCTTGCGGTCTCTTGCTACTCTGCTCAAAGAAAAAAACAGGGCACGCTTCTTGCCCAATAGCGCAGAGGTAATCGGAGTTCCCCTCTTGTCGAGTTGCCGGGAGCAACACCTTTGTATGCGACAGACTCAATTGCTGATGAACTCGCTTTTCAAATCATTTTCGGCTGATGATTGTATCAAGAATAATCTTCGGTATACTGATATCGGACAGAAGCGTCTCTTATTGCGAGAAAAGGATAGGCAATGGCATCAACTCAGTTTGCGTCAGATTCGGCAACGGTTGACATGGAGCAGCTTTATGCCGAACGCCTTAACCGCTACACAACCGCGATGCGAAACGAGAAACCGGATCGCATTCCTATCCGTCCGTTTGTTGCAGAGTTCACTGGCAAGTACGCAGGTTATACCTGTCAGGAATTGGCGCACGACTACGAAAACGCATTTGCTGCTGCGCGCAAATGTGCTGCTGATTTCGAATGGGATGCTGTCGTTTCCAACATGGTTTACGTCTGGACCGGGTTAGCCGAAGTGATTGGTTTGAAGTATTTCGGAATTCCAGGAATTGGCTGCTCTGCTGATCTTGGCTTCCAGTATATCGAGCCAGCAGAAGATGAATCTTTCATGCGCGCCGATGAATACGATCAGTTGATTGAAGACCCGACTGGTTTTTTATTGAATGTCTGGTTGCCAAGAGTCAGTTCGCATGTTGTCCCGATGGGTGAAACAACGACGCGGGAAAATAATCTTTCGTTCCTGAAAGGTGGCATGGCGATGCTGCAATATTTTGGCGCATTCCAGAAACAGAATGAACTGTTGCGAACCGAATCGGGAACGGTCTCTGCGATCGCGGGGATTTTCAAAGCACCTCTGGATATCATCGGCGACAAAATGCGAGGATATCTTGGGTTGGTGGATGATCTTTTCACCCAGCCGGACAAAGTCCTGGCGGCTTGTGAAGCACTCATGCCACATTTGCACCATGTCGCAAGTAGCACCGCAGACCCCAGTTGTCATGTTCCCATTGGATACTGGATGCACCGTGGATGTGTTCCGTTTGTCACGCCCGATACATTTAATAATATTTATTGGCCCACGGTAAAACCGATCATCGAAGAGTTATGGAAAGAAGGCAAGCAGACTCTGTTTTATGCCGAGGGTGACTGGAACTATCACCTGCAGTCATTCAAACAATTGCCGGATCGTAGCATTGTGTACCATGTTGACCAGGCAGATATTTTTGAAGTTCACCGCGAACTGGGAGACAAATTTTGTTTAAGTGGTGGGATCCCTAATGTGATGCTGGGGTATCGTCCTGCAGATGAAGTACGGGCACATTGCAAAAAAGTGATTGATGGTGTCGCAGGAGATGGCGGGTATATTATGGATGCCTCTGCTATCGTGCAAAACGATACACTCGTTGAAAACATGAAAGCGATGACCGAGTTCACTCTTGATTACGGTGTTTACTCAGCCGGTTCCACTTCATCGCTCATCCGTCCTCCTTCGCAGGGGTCTGCAAATAATAATTCCGCCGAAGATTCTTTGCTACCACCCTGCAAGACAAAAACTCCGCCGGGGGTTTGCGTTTCGTGGAATGAAGAACGATCTCGCCTGCCCAAAATTGAAGGGAATGAAAAGATCGTGCAAAATATCTGGGAAGATATTGATGGGTTAGCCAATATGTATGTCTGGCAACTGCTGCTTTCATTCTGATCAAAAAGAAATAATCATGACAATCATAGACGAACTATTAGCCAACGGTCCTGTTATTACAGATGGTGCCTGGGGAACCCAATTGCAACTACGTGGATTGCCGATTGGGCACTCACCCGATGGTTGGAATCTTGAAGCGGCTGATCAAGTGGAACAAGTTCCGCGTGCGTATGTTGATGCAGGAAGCGATGTCGTATTAACAAACACGTTCCGCGCCAATCGACTCGCGCTGGAATCAGAAGGGCTTGCCGAGAAGGTGAACGACATCAATCGCATCGGTGCAGAAATTTCGTTACGGGCAGCCGATGGAAAAGCAAAGGTCTTTGCCTCGATTGGCCCGAGTGGAAAAATATTAATGATGGGCGAAACATCACAAGAGCAACTTCGAGAAGTTTTTGAAGAACAGGCAAACATATTGGCACATGCAGGTGTCGATGCGATTGTGATTGAAACGATGACCGATCTTGCGGAAGCGAAAATTGCGTTGGCAGCCGCCAAACAAACGGGGTTACCTGTCGTCTGCTGCATGGTTTTCGATAGCGGCAAAGAACTAGATCGCACGATGATGGGAAACAGCATCGAACAAGTCGCCAAGGAACTAACCGATGCCGGAGCAGATGCCATTGGCGCCAACTGTGGGCAGGGAATCATCACCTACATCGAAATCTGCAAACAATTTGCTGCGGTGACTGATACACCACTTTGGATCAAACCGAATGCCGGCATTCCAAAAGTAGACGAAGATTGCGTGATCTACGATTCCACTCCTGATGAATTTGCCGCATCCACTCGAGCATTGGTGGAAGCAGGTGCCAGCTTTGTCGGCGGCTGTTGTGGCACCGAACCGGAGACGATCGCTGCAATGAAAAGGGAGCTGTCGTGAGCAGTTGTCGTAAGTAGAGTCTACTGATTAAACATCGAGCGAGCCGGGGCATCACTGCCCCGGCTCGCTTGGTAAGTATCCTGCCACTTTTGCGCCGAATTTTCCTTCTATATGACAGCGCGGCTCTCCCCGTTAATTTACTAACCTGGGCGGTGTAGCGATAAGGGGAATATTCGAAATTTCTTGCCTGCTGCGAACCGGCTGGTTTTCTGGCAACGGGTGATGGTCTTTCTTGCTTCGGTCCGGTATGATGGTCAATCGAACTGATCATTCATATTGAATCAGGTATTTGATAGCAGAAAGGCTTTGCAGAGACGATGACAATGGCTGATGAATCTGAATTTGAACCCTCTGTGAATAATCCCACTGCAGTAGAGGCTGCTTCAACCGAGCAAGTGATGGTTGATCCGGTTGATTGTGCTGTTGAAAATGCTGAGTTGGAAACAGATATCAGCAAGGAACAAATCCTGACCCAACTTCAGAAATATTGGGGGTACGATTCATTCCGTCCGCTGCAACTTGAAGCGATGCAGTCGGTCATCAATAAGCAGGATTCTGTTGTGGTGCTGCCAACCGGGGGAGGGAAATCGCTTTGCTATCAGGTGCCTGCGTTATTGCGGGACGGTTTGGCCATTATTGTTTCGCCGTTGATTGCGCTCATGAAAGATCAGGTGGATGCCTTAACTGAATGTGGCATCAACGCGGCTGCGGTCAACAGTTCACTTTCATCCGATGAACGCTGGCAAATAGCGAATCAGATTCGAGATGGGATCATTAAAATTCTGTACATTGCGCCAGAAAGACTTTGTACCGATAAAATGCTCAACTTTCTAAGTGACCAGAAACTTTCGTTTCTGGCCGTTGATGAAGCACACTGTATTAGTAGCTGGGGGCATAATTTTCGTCCGGAATATCGGATTCTTGGACAACTGCGTGAGCGATTTCCCGATCTCGATATGCACGCTTACACCGCGACCGCGACCGAGCAGGTTCGTGACGATATTGCAGTTCAACTGAAATTAAAATCTCCCGAAACTTTGGTAGGCAATTTTGATCGCCCCAATTTAACTTATCGGATTAGCAGAAGAGACAACTTCCCCAGGCAGGTTCGCGCAGTGATTGACCGCCATGCGGGGGAAGCGGGCATTGTTTACTGTACGACACGCAAGCAGGTTGAAAACGTAACAGCCGATTTGCAAAGCAGTGGCTACAAAGCGGTTGCCTATCATGCGGGGATGGAACATGAAGAACGGGAGCGGTCTCAAAATGATTTCCTGAACGAGCAGGCAGATATTGTTGTCGCGACCATCGCCTTTGGGATGGGCATCGATAAATCGAATGTTCGGTTTGTGATTCACGCTTCGGTCACCAAATCGCTGGAGAACTATCAGCAAGAAACCGGGCGAGCCGGGCGAGATGGTTTGCCCGCGGAGTGCTGCCTGTTTTACGGGGGGAATGACTTTATCACCTGGAAAAAGATTCTCTCCGATTTGCAAGGCGATGCGGCAAAAATTGCGGACGAACAACTGGCGATTATTAACCGATATTGCAGTTCTGTTACGTGCAGGCACCGGGCTTTAGTTGAACATTTTGGACAAAGTTATTCTTTGGAAAATTGCCATGCCTGCGATTCTTGTCTGGGAGAATTGAAACAGACAAGTGGGGCGCTGGTCATTTCACAAAAAATTCTCTCTTGCGTTTACCGTGTCGAAGAAAGATTTGGAGGCGATTACGTTGCCAACGTGCTGCTTGGCTCGAAAGATCAACGTCTGCTGGAAAATGGTCACGATCAGCTTTCCACTTATGGACTATTGAGCGAGCAGACAAAAAAAAGTGTTCGAGACTGGATCGAACAACTTGTCGGGCAAGGTTGCTTGGAACGTGAAGGCGAATACAACACATTGAAATTGACCCCGGCAGGAAGAAAAGTCTTCAAAGCAGAATTTACTCCCACACTTCTTGAACCATCCAAACCTTCCAGAACTGGAAGGTCTTCGGGGGCATCGTCCAGCAAGGCTGCTCGTCCCAAATTGGATCAGCTTGATGAAAAAGAAAATCTGTTGTTTGAAGAACTGCGATTGTTACGCAGAGAAATTGCAGCGGAGAAAAACGTCCCCCCCTTTGTTGTTTTCGGAGATGTCACGCTGATCGATCTGGCGAAGAAAAAGCCATCGACAGAAGCAGAGTTTCTGCAGGTTCATGGTGTCGGACAACATAAATCGCAGCAGTATGGGCAGCGTTTTATGATACAAATCGCCAAATTTGACAACCAGGATGAAGTTGTTTCCCGACTGGAGAACAGTACTCACAAGAAGGAACATCAGCAGGAAGAAGGACCGCCCTTGCTTTCAAATTCGGGAAGGCAAGCGGCTAAACTATTTGAACAAGGCATGAGTATTGAACAGGTTGCAGAGTCGATGGGCCGTGCGCTTTCAACGACCAGCGCGTATCTGGAAGAATATATTTTGCATCACCGAATTACCTCTCCTGAACCGTGGCTCGATGAGGAAACGTTTCAAAAAATCACCGGGGCAGCCTTTTCGATTGATTCTGACCGACTAAAACCATTATATGAAGCGTTGGAAGAAAAAATCCCCTACGAGCAACTTCGCATTGCAGTCGCTTGTTTGAAGAATCTCGATTCTTATCGAAATGAGAAATAAGAGAACCTCTATTTATTCAAAAATCTCCCCTGAAACGGAGGGACATTCTTGTCTGCCTACACTACAGCATGCCTTGACAAGACAGGCAGGAATGTACAAGACAGGCAGGAATGTCTGTACTCCTTTTGAATAAATAGAGGTTCACCTAAAACCCAGCACGGCTGGTTCATTCTGATAGCTGAGACCAACTTTGAATCTTGTTAAAAATTTGCGCAAGTTGCAAAGAAATTAATCGTTAGTAATATAAAGCCCGTGTCAAATACTTCTGTTGAGCAGAATACGAACTTGTGCGACCAGATCCAGGAAGATTTGCTGGGGCTTCTGGAGGGGGAAGTACGCTGTGATTCCGGAACGCGGGCGCTGTATGCCACCGATGCCAGCCTGCATCAAATTCAACCGCTGGCTGTTGTTTTTCCTCGTGGAACTGAAGATGTGAAAAAAGTGGTTCGCTACGGTGGCGACCATCAAATTCCACTCATCGCGCGAGGGGCTGGAACTGGTCTGGCAGGAGGATGTTTAGGCGAGGGGATTGTGGTCGATTTTTCTCGCCACATGAATAAAATTTTGGAGATCCGTTCCAATTCGGTTCTCGTTCAACCAGGGGTTGTGCTTGACGATTTGAATGCGGCGCTCGCGATGACCGGGCGGTATTTTGCGCCTGATCCTTCCAACTCTGCCATCACGACAATCGGCGGCATGATCGGTGTTGATGCGGCTGGCTCTCATGCGATTCGAGTCGGTTCAATTCGCGATCATATTCAGTCTTTGCAAGTTGTTTTTTCTGATGGAACCGCCCATTGGTTGCAGCAAGAGCCGATCGTCGCAGGCACGACAACTCATGTGCATTCCACAGACGAAGATGAACATGATGATTACGCAAGAGTTCGTGTTATTCTTCGCAGACTGGCGGCATTGCTGAGAGAAAATCGGGACCTTATCGAAAAGTATCAACCCCTGCTGCTTCGCAATTGTGCGGGTTATATGTTGCGAGGAGTTTTGCGAAATGGCATGATCGACTTTCCCCGTTTGTTTGCGGGATCGGAAGGAACATTGGGATTGTGTACGGAAGTTGTGCTTCAAACAACTCCGATCCCTGCTGAACGCGATGTTCTTTTAGTGTTGTTTTCGCAATTCGATCAGGCGTTACAGGCGTTGCCTTCCATCCTCAATTTCGAACCTGCTGCGTGCGACTTGCTGGACCGTCGATTGCTGACGCTCTCGCGGGAATCTTCCAATAAGTACGAACAGATTATTCCCGCGAGTGCAGAAGCGGCTATGATCATCGAATTTGTGGACACAAGCCGTGATGACCTTTCACGTAGAACGAACAGGTTCAAGGATTTTCTCCAGATAGAACATTCGGGTTGCTCTGTGGGAATTCATGCCCGCGGGGAACTGGAATCTGCCGAATTATGGAAGTTGCCCCAGCAGGTGGTCCCGTTACTGGCTCGCATTCAAGGGACTGCTCGCCCGATTCCTTTTGTAGAAGACATTGTTGTTCCGCCACAATCTTTGGGGAAGTTTCTGCCCCAGGCACAACGCGTCTTGCAGCGGCATCGAGTAACGGCATCGCTTTATGCACACGCTGGCAGCGGGCAACTGCATCTTCGTCCTTTTTTAGAGATGCCACGTCAAGAAACAACAACTTTTTACGAATCGCTGGCTCGCGACCTTTACCGTGTTGTCGCAGAGTTTGGCGGTTCCATCTCTGGAGAGCATGGCGATGGATTATCCCGAACAGCTTTCATCCGCACACAATACGGTCCACTTTACCGTCTGTTTCAGCAAATTAAGCAACTGTTCGATCCCAAAGAGATTCTCAATCCGAACAAAATCGTCAGCGGTGATCCTCACTTAACCATTCAAAACCTGCGTCCAGATGGCGAGCTAATTCACCTGGCTGTATCGACAAGGCATCAACTGCAATGGTCGAGTCAGCAACTATTGGAATCGGCCGGGTTATGTAATGGATGCGGGCAATGCAAAGCGGTTTCAAACTCCAGTCGCATGTGTCCTTTTTCCCGCATTGAAAAAACAGAATATACTTCTCCACGTTCCAAAGCGAATTTACTTCGCTCTTATCTTTCCACTGAATCAGATCCTTCCCAGGAAGATGACTTTACACAACTTGCCCAATTGGCGCCTGCTGAGGTTCTTGATACTTGCTTCAATTGCAAGCAATGTCAAATTGACTGCCCGAGCCACGTCGATATCCCTCACCTTTGGCTCGAAGCAAAAGCGGCAGATGTGCTGGCCAATGGGCTGAATCGATCTGATTGGGTACTCAGCAGAATTGCCACCGTCGCAGCACTACTCTGGCGATTTTCCTGGCTTGTCAATCCGATTCTGCACAGTCGACCGGGGCGCTGGCTTCTGGAAAAAACAGTCGGGATCGATTCACGGCGCACTCTACCCGCCTTTGCCCGCAAACCCTTCCTGCTACAACTGAAGGGAAATTCTGAAAATATTGCTGAGTCGCCCGATACAGAATCTTATTCTTCTCCGGAAAAAGCTCCGATCCTTTTTATCGATTACTTTGTCAACTATCACGCCCCTGAAGTTGCTGCTGCGCTTACCGCGATACTGGAACATAACCATATTCCTTATCTGATCCCGCTGGATCAAGACGTCTCTGGAATGAGTATGGTCAGCGTTGGCGATTTAAGCACGGCGAAAGAAATCGCAGAAAACAATGTGCGAATTCTTGGACCTTATGCACGGGAAGGACATCGGATTGTCTGTATCGAACCTTCCTCTGCTTTATGCCTGTCGAAAGAGTACCCACTCCTGTTGGATCATCCCGACCTCGAAGCGATTTCTCAAATGACCTGTGAAGCAGGCGCGTACTTGTTAGAGAAACAGACCGAGGGGCTTCTCAAAACAGATTTCAAAGAATTACCAGGACAAATTGGCTACCACGAACCATGCCATCAACGCATACTCGCTCCCCAGCAACCATTTCCACAATTACTGAAAATGATTCCCGGCCTGGAGGTGATGCCTATCGAAAAAGGATGCAGTGGCATGGCTGGACATTTTGGATTCACGAAAAA